>Ga0233402_1000721_pt1 | contig 12115 bp, 8 predicted proteins | sample 54DmetaG_FD_182705 | JGI IMG/M metagenome (GOLD analysis project Ga0233402, IMG submission 182705) | Seawater microbial communities from Monterey Bay, California, United States - 54D | ecosystem: Environmental > Aquatic > Marine > Coastal | place: USA: California | collected 2016-11-11 | reverse complement strand
TAAAGCTCCGCTTTGAAAATAGTGCAAACAAAAAAACGCTCAAGCAAGCTGAAGTCAATAAAAATATTCGGTAATGATATAGGATTAGCTTCGCTGATCCTGTAAAGCTCCGCTTTGAAAATAGTGCAAACAAAAAAACGCTCAAGCAAGTTGAAGTCAATAAAAATATTCGGTAATGGTATAGGATTAGCTGCGCTGATCCTACAAAGCTCCGCTTTGAAAATAGTGCAAACAAAAAAACGCTCAAGCAAGCTTGGCGTTTTTTCTTATTGCACTATTTATTCGTGAGCCCTGAAGGATTCGAACCTTCGACCGCCTCCTTAGAAGGGAGGTGCTCTATCCAGCTAACTATATAATATATAGGTATTTACAGATAATCAAGCATCTAATCTGCCAAATGTCTGTCAAATGAAGGTAAAATATCCAAAAGTAAAAGTTGATTCTAACAATCGAATTTATGTAGAATTTAAATTAAATAACAAACGGTATCGATTGTTTAATGGTTCTAAATTAAATTCTGAAATCTACCCCAACTCATATCCTATTTTTAAACGTTTAGAAATGGGAAACTTATTAGCTGCTGAGGTATATCAATTTTTAATGAGTGACTTAACGCTGGAACAACTTAAAGTATCCAATCTCATAAAACCTAATATGACAGATAAGGATTACTTAACAGTAGCTTTAAACAATAAACTCAAAGAAAACTATACCAAAAAATATAAAGAGATGTTACAGTTTATATTTAATAAACTTGTTGAAGAATTAAAAGACTCCCCTATTCAACCTCTTCATATAGAAAGAGTATTAGATAAATACAATTCAGAAAGTTCCTACAACACCTATAGATTGAGGTTATGTTCGTTGATAAATGAAGCAAGAAAAATAGGAATGACTTCCAATCCAATGCAAAGAATAAAGTCAAAAAGAACGAATGCTCAAATGCACAAGCCCTTTGATAATATCAATGAAATACTTGAAGATGTTAAAGGATATAACAAACAGCTATACTTATGCTGTTTAATGACCTATGGTTGTCTTTTAAGACCTCATCGTGAGATAAGAGAACTTACTTGGTCTGATTTTTCAGATGACCTTACATACATTCATTTATCTGGTAATAGAAACAAATCTGGTAGAAATAGAATCGTTCCAGTTCCAACTTATGTTAGAGATATTCTTGTAAAAGGAGAACCTCATCATAATATCTTTTCTGGGAGACTACAACCCTTAAACCAAGACTATTTTAAGACCCTTTGGAGTCGTTTTAAGAGACAATCAAACACTCTTGAACAAGGACAAACATTGTACTCTTTTAGGCACTCTGGTGCTATAGAAATCTTTAAAAGAACTGGTTCTATTACCAAGCTACAGAAAGCTATGGGACATTCGTCTATAAATGTATCTCTGACTTACTTAAGAGGACTTGAGATAGCTGAACTGAAGGAAGAAGATATGCCTATGGTTTAGTTTTTTTCATTCCAAAAATTGGTAGAACAACAAAAAGAATTACCATAATACAAATAAGCCCAATAACATCCATTATATCTCCTTCTCCTTGAAATAATTTGACTATTTCATAAATTACCCATACAAGACCCGCAAACAATGTAATCCTACTTATAGGTTTTACTATTTTCTCATAATCCATAACTCAAATATAGGAAATATAAGTTTAACCTACTTAAGAGGTTTAGAACTCCCTGAACTGAAGGAAGAAGATATGCCTATGGTTTAGTTCTTTATAAACTTTCTAACTATCTCTTTTTGCTCTTCAGCAATTTTTATTACGTAGATACCGCTTTGTAAATTATTTACATCTATTTCTTTAGAAATGGTTTGAGATAATACTAATTTTCCTAACACATTGTAGATTGACACTCTTGAAGATGAGGATAATCCTTGAATAAATAATTTGTCATTAGTAGGATTTGGATAGATTGAAATGTCTAATTGGTTTTGGTCATCTACACTAGCAGTTGGACAAGTACCCCAAATAGGCCTTTTAGAACTTCCCATTGCAGACCACAGACTAAACCTATCTGGCTTCGAACCAATATTTATAACGCACCAATTTGATAAATCTTGATTGAAAGAACTCGCATAAAAAAACATATAATACATATCAGTCACACTACTCACATCCCAAGCACCAATAGGTTGATTGAAAGAGGATGCCTCTAAAAACATATAATTCATATTGGTCACACTACTCACATCCCAAGCACCTATATCTTGATTGAAAGCAGATGCTCTCCTAAACATACTGCTCATATTAGTTACATTACTAACATCCCAATCGCCAATGTCTTGATTGAAAGCTGGGGCGTCAAAAAGCATACCATTCATATTAGTAACATTACTCACATCCCAACCTCCAATGTCTTGATTGAAAGCATTTGCGCCATTGAACATACCCACCATATTGGTCACACTACTCACATCCCAAGCACCTATATCTTGATTAAAGTTATACGCATCAGTAAATATAACTTTCATATCTGTCACACTACTAACATCCCAAGCACCTATATCTTGGTTAAAAGCATTTGCACTTTGAAACATATAACTCATATCAATCACATTACTCACATCCCAAGAACTTAAATCCCCATTGAATTTATTTTTGTAGACAAATGCCCTACTCATATCTGTTACTTGGCTTACATCCCAATCTGGCATAGCGCCATATTCACTATCTGAACACATACCATCTATTGGATTGGTAGTTAAACAAGTGTTTATTGCTTCTTGGAAATTAGCATCTGTAATGGGGGTTTGAGAATAACCAAATAATGAAATTAATAAGAATAAATAAAATATTTTTTCCATCTTTTAAATATAATAAATATAAGTTTAACCTATTTACGTGGTTTAGAAATAGCTGAACTCAAGGAGGAGGATATGCCTATGGTTTAGGGTTTATTCTGTTGTTGGAAAATGTCTAACAACATCCCAGCCTTCATCAATAACAATATCTTCAATGTATTCAACTTCAACAGCTTCAGTTTCATCTGTTTCTGTTAACTCTATAACTGTTTCTTCAATCTCATTTTCATCTTCAACAATCTCAATTATTTCTGGTGCTGAGGGTGGTACTGCATCTGAAGTAGTTTTGAAATTCAGAAACTTATAATAAACATAACCTGTTTTTGACCCTTGTTCTATTTTAGCCCAAACCTCCTTTTTTATCAGATCAATATCATCCAATAAAATTGATGTATTTAGATCCTTTCCGTTCCCAAGCGGAATACTAACTGCTAATTCGTAATCTCCGTTTGGACCAAGAATATTTATAGCTTTATGTTTATTAAATGTGTATTTTTTTCCATCTTGTTCGATATTGATTATTTTATTCAAAGTTCCTTTAGTAACCTCAGTCTTATTTATTGATATTGACTCTAAATAGATAATCTTTTCGTTTATCTTAAGTTTACCAATAATATTATCAGAAATTTCAGGTGCACTTCTAAGATTAAGGTTATCAACATTAATGATTGCTGTTTGATAATTTGTCTCAACTTCTACTTCTTTTTCGTCTTCTATAATCTCTATTTTTTCAGATGATGGTTGTGTTAGATTTTTTATCTTCACCTTCTCAATACGTTCAGTATTATCAGTTTCTTCATACATATAAACATTCACATTTGAGCTATTTTTTTTATTTATGGAAAAAGATCTATTTGAAATTTTTTTCATATTTCCATACAAACCATTCGTTTTTTCAGCATATGGTCCTATTTTTAGATATGGGGATGATAATCTTGGGGCTGGATTTATTAAAAAAGGATATTTATAGTTGTGGCTCCAATACAACTCTTTTAATAATTTTTTGTCGTGTGCAATTAACATTTCATCTCCATATTCGTCTTTACCTTTTTTTAAAGTAAACTCACCTTGTAATCTTATAGAAAAATCCTTACCCTCACTTTTTTCCTGATCATCTCTTTCCTTCATTATATATCTTCCTTTTTTATATTCACCGTCGTCATACATCATAACAAATAACCTAGTTGTATAATCAGTATTTCTATCGTAATACTCCCAAGTTCCGTGTAAATATGGATATCCTACTAAATCATTCGATCTATAGTTTACATTGTTTGATAATTCTGATGAATTTTCTATGTATTGAATTGGGTCACTATTAAATTTAAAATTATCATAAGCATTATAAGAGAAATATAAAATTGAGATACTTATTGCAATTAAACCTAACATAATCATAGTGTTTGCTGCTTTGTTACTAATGGGCTTATCAGATTCTTGGGTTTTTTTTGATATTACTGCCTCGATTTTTTGTAATAGTGAATCTGGTTTAGTAAGAGCTAAATCATAAGTAAAACCATTTTTTAACTTTAATTGTAAACCACTTTTGAAAATTATATTTTTGATATATCTGAATGATTCTAATTCAATTAATTTAAAATCATTTAAAATTCCATCTCTCTCAATTAAAAACCTTTCATTAGTGATTGTAATGTTACAAGGAACATATTTATGCTGATCTTGGATAAGTGTTTTTTTAGAAATTTTATAAATAACTTTTTCATTCTCATTTAAATTCATAAGGCATAATTTTAATTATTATGTAATAGGTGTAAAGCTTTAAACCAATTAAATATCCAGAATATCCAAAAAAAATTCTAACTATTTTGAAGAAATTCTAATGTTTTTTGTGATTGAAGCATAAAGCTTTTCTCAAATATAAAAAAAATATAGAATTATACTAAAATCATTTTAATGATTCTATTAGTTCCTTATTACAGATGAAATAGGCAAAGGAAAATTAACTGTCTTTATTTTATATTTACCATTAACTCAATAAAAAAGACAATTTAAGTAATTCATTAAATTCATAAAACACAATTATTACAACCAGAGAACATCCATTCTTGGTCAAATACTTGCATAATAATTGTAACATTATAAGTATATATAATTAATAGGGATTAACCATTTTACTAATTCACAAACCCATACAGGTGTTAGGTTTAGAAGAGGTGTTTTTACTTTATAAATCTCTTACCCATTTTACTAATGTTTAAGCTACCCTCTTTTTGTTTGCATTATACTCCTTTTGCTTTCTTTGTTTTGCTGTTCCAGAGTTGTCTTTAATACTTTGATAAATTTCATTTAGTTCTGGATAATTCTTTAAATAGTTTTTAATAGTTGATAGCGATAATCTGGTAGCATCTTTCAAGATAGTTTTTGTCATCTTCTTTTGGTTCAAATCATAGTCAATTAGTATTGTTCTTATCAACTCATAATTTATCTCTGAAATCCCTCTATTGATAACAACGTTAAGATGAGTTCTATAAATCTCTTTTCTGTTTTCAAAATCTCCTTTGTCCCAAACAAAGTATGGGTTCTTTAAATATCTTATTGTGGTATTAGGTAAGACATCTGTTACATCTTTTAATTCTATTGCCTTATCTATTATAAACTCATAACCAGCATTAGAAATCATACCACCTTTGGATATATTACGCATCCGTTTTGCAGCATCAGTTAACATATCTTTTACTGAATCTTTTGGGAACTGTTTATGAGCTGCAGCTATTTGGTTTAAGAGACATTCAGTCTTATTCATTACTGTATAATTCTCCCAAGTAGATTTGTTAGATATAAACCATTTAAATATGGGTATATCTCTTCCTAAATCTATCATTATAAAATCATTTCTATTTTCCCATAACAACTGTTTGTGCTTTTTAATTAAACTTGATTCTGTTTCTACAAATAATGTATCCTCTATATTCATAATTATGATGAATTAAATAGTCAATCACTATGATTGACCTCTATAGAGATAATCACTAAATAGAAAATTGTCTTTTTATCAATGAATTACTTAATTGAGGTAAAATCAATAATCATAAGGGTTAGAGTTAAAAAAATAAATATTATATTTATATACTTATTTACACCTATGAACAACTCAAAACAATTAAAAAAGTCATTTAGCAGTATTCAAAAATGCTACCTTCCTTTATTAAATTATGAAGTAAAAACTTGTGTTAAGTGTGGTAATGAGGAGTTTTATATTACTATTAAAAACTTTGAAAAATCTTGTAAGAAATGTAAAACCAGATATAAGACTACATATAATACTTTGTTTCATAATGTTCGATTTGGTCTATTAAAAGCGTTTCATATTTACATTGATGTTGTTTATGAAGAACCTCAACCAAAGGCTTCTGAATTAGCAAGAAGGTACAATTTAACATATAAGACTGCATACAATTTTAAACAAAGGGTAATAATGGATAATGGCTCTATAAATTTAGATGTGTATTTGAAAAAAAATAGGCTATCTAATGAAGAAAAATTGTTGAAATACTTTGAAGAAATCAAAAATGTTTAGTTTCTATGAATTGGGTTAATCAATGAATTTATCCAAATCGAATATTAAGAGTGTTTTTTGCTTGTTTTACGACTAATGGGTTATTTTAATTCTCCAATCCTTTTTACGTTAAATGTAAATGTCTGCCAAATGTCTGCCAAAAATAGTAGTAAACTAAAAATAATTAACTAAATTTATTCATCTGTAAATACAGCTGTAAAATAAGTTAGAATGTTGTAATCCCCTATAAAACCTAAGTTTTAACCAACAAAAAAGCCTCACATTTCTGTGAAGCTATTCGTGAGCCCTGAAGGAATAGCTGCGCTGATCCTATAAAGCTCCGCTTTGAAAATAGTGCAAACAAAAAAACGCTCAAGCAAGCTTGGCGTTTTTTCTTATTGCACTATTTATTCGTGAGCCCTGAAGGATTCGAACCTTCGACCGCCTCCTTAGAAGGGAGGTGCTCTATCCAGCTAACTATATAATATATAGGTATTTACAGATAATCAAGCATCTAATCTGCCAAATGTCTGTCAAATGAAGGTAAAATATCCAAAAGTAAAAGTTGATTCTAACAATCGAATTTATGTAGAATTTAAATTAAATAACAAACGGTATCGATTGTTTAATGGTTCTAAATTAAATTCTGAAATCTACCCCAACTCATATCCTATTTTTAAACGTTTAGAAATGGGAAACTTATTAGCTGCTGAGGTATATCAATTTTTAATGAGTGACTTAACGCTGGAACAACTTAAAGTATCCAATCTCATAAAACCTAATATGACAGATAAGGATTACTTAACAGTAGCTTTAAACAATAAACTCAAAGAAAACTATACCAAAAAATATAAAGAGATGTTACAGTTTATATTTAATAAACTTGTTGAAGAATTAAAAGACTCCCCTATTCAACCTCTTCATATAGAAAGAGTATTAGATAAATACAATTCAGAAAGTTCCTACAACACCTATAGATTGAGGTTATGTTCGTTGATAAATGAAGCAAGAAAAATAGGAATGACTTCCAATCCAATGCAAAGAATAAAGTCAAAAAGAACGAATGCTCAAATGCACAAGCCCTTTGATAATATCAATGAAATACTTGAAGATGTTAAAGGATATAACAAACAGCTATACTTATGCTGTTTAATGACCTATGGTTGTCTTTTAAGACCTCATCGTGAGATAAGAGAACTTACTTGGTCTGATTTTTCAGATGACCTTACATACATTCATTTATCTGGTAATAGAAACAAATCTGGTAGAAATAGAATCGTTCCAGTTCCAACTTATGTTAGAGATATTCTTGTAAAAGGAGAACCTCATCATAATATCTTTTCTGGGAGACTACAACCCTTAAACCAAGACTATTTTAAGACCCTTTGGAGTCGTTTTAAGAGACAATCAAACACTCTTGAACAAGGACAAACATTGTACTCTTTTAGGCACTCTGGTGCTATAGAAATCTTTAAAAGAACTGGTTCTATTACCAAGCTACAGAAAGCTATGGGACATTCGTCTATAAATGTATCTCTGACTTACTTAAGAGGACTTGAGATAGCTGAACTGAAGGAAGAAGATATGCCTATGGTTTAGTTTTTTTCATTCCAAAAATTGGTAGAACAACAAAAAGAATTACCATAATACAAATAAGCCCAATAACATCCATTATATCTCCTTCTCCTTGAAATAATTTGACTATTTCATAAATTACCCATACAAGACCCGCAAACAATGTAATCCTACTTATAGGTTTTACTATTTTCTCATAATCCATAACTCAAATATAGGAAATATAAGTTTAACCTACTTAAGAGGTTTAGAACTCCCTGAATTGAAGGAAGAAGATATGCCTTCTATTTAACCTTAACTAAAACAACATATTTAGATATTTTTTTAATCTGTTCTGTTAGTGGTAAGGATTCAAGTTTTGTGTTTTTTGGTAAATCTATAGTTTTGGGTAATATGTCTAAAAGATTTAAAACGTAACTTGATTTTATTGTATAACCAACATTATCTGCAACATCTTTTCTTAACCCTGATGAATTGATACCTATAAAGTTACCCTTGTCATCAAATAACGGCCCCCCACTATTACCCGCTTGGATTGGTGCTGTAATTTGATAAGTTGTAACATTTCCATCAAATCCTGTTTTGGAGCTAATTATTCCATCTGTAATCTTTATTTCCTTACCCATTAAAGATAATGCCATTGGGTAACCATATGCATAAACCCTTGTTCCTACGTCACTTGACCTACTCTTAAAGTTGTATGGTAAATCATCTAAACCGTCAAAATTTATATCAACTATTTTTATTATTGCTAAATCATTTGTTTTATCTACTTGTACTATTTCAGCATTATACTTTTTTACCTCATCATTAATTATAAATTCAACTTCAATATCATCAGCATTCTCAATTACGTGTTGGTTAGTAATTATATATCCTGATTTAGAAATAATAACACCAGAACCATTACCTGCCCATTCACTCTTTTGTATGGTCTCTTTTACTGACTCAGGTGAGTTAGGATATAATTTATACATTAATGTTTTTTCACTTAAATTAAACTCTATTAATGATTTGTTTTTTATGGTCCCGACAGTATTAACCCTGCCTTTTTCATTCTCTAAAATCCACTCTATACTTGCTATATTGTCATAAGAAGTAAATTCTATTTTTGCTTTTAGTTGATTTCGATATCGGGTGCTTCCGGAAAAAAAATTTGATAAATTACGTGGAATAATGTAAGCATTATAGTAAATATTTTCTTTGATAATTACATATTTATCATTATTTGTTAATGATTGATTTTGACTCCTCCATATTCCCTCAATTTGATTAGCTCCAAAAATATCAAAGTAAGCCCTGATTGTAATTTCGGTTTGATATTTTAAACCTCCATTATTATTAATAATTAACGGCTCTCTTTGCCTATCTAAGTATACATTTGGAAATTCAGTAAATTTCTTTTCGTCAAAAATTACCGCACAATTTTCCTTTTTGGCAATTTCTGTTAAAAGAGAAATAAATTCATTATAATTAGAATTTTCAAAGTCTGTATAAGACTTTTCAAGGTACAAAAGGTAATCTGCATTCTGTTGTTTCAACTCTTCGGCTCTAATATCATTTAATTCCACCGTGTTTCGTCTTGATTCTTTTATATATTTAGCTCTTTTATCATTTATAGCTATCCTCTTTTTGTCAACTTCAGTTTTATAAAAAACTCCTAATTCGTCCCTTTTCTTCTTTATTTTGGCAAATTCATCTTCAACAGAGAGAATTTCTAAATCTTCAAGATTTTCATAATTTAGTTTAAATTCTTGTGAGAAAGAAAAAAGAGGAATAAGTAAAAATAAAATTAATGGTGTTTTCATAATATTTGTAATATACCAAAAATAAATAATTGATTTCATTCTGTGTTTTTTTTACTTAATTAATTTAAAGTTCACTTTATACTTATAAAATTCAATATTAGTAGTAACAGACAGCGCTCTTCTTATTCTAATATCATCTTCAGAGCCTATAATAATCCCTTTAACATGTTGATGAGATTCGGCCAAGTCTTCCTTTACATATCCCATGTAACGTTGAATTTGACCTACAACATTATCGCTTACACGTCCTTTTTTAAGCTCCACCACTAAAAATGTATTTCTATCCTTGCTTATGGCTAAGATATCCAATGGACCTGTATCTGATGGGAATTGTTGCCCTACACTAACACCATCAAGTTCATAAATGTCATATTCTTTTCCAAGAGAGGTATTTTTCCAATTCTTAACTAAAAAATCTTCTAAATGTTTTTCTAATGCAAACTCAGTTGGGTCTTCAATAGTTTTATCAGTAGATACGATAGAAGGTAATCGATTACCATCAATCAATTTTTCAATCTCTTCTGCATAATCACTGAGGTCACAATGAGTCAAACCAGAACCTGTAGAACCTTGAAGAGATTTACTCATGTCAATTCTATTTACTGTTTTACTGTGCCAATTTACTTTTCTTCTGTGAGGGAGAAATTCTCCTTTTACAAAATAATAATCAGAAGAAATCTCTCCAACATGATACACTCCATTTCCATCTGGACAAAGAATAATATCACCTTTTGATAAGTATACACAAACTGCATGAACACTCCCAGCATGAAGACCAATAGCTATGTTAGATTTTTCTGGATTTAAATTTTTATAATATGGTTTAAATTTCTTTTTAAAAGCCTCCCAATCGTAATTAATAAAATCTGACAATTCATCCTTTAAGTCAAAATCTATACCTATAAATTCTCCTTTTAAGCAATCATTTAAATGAGCGCTTTTACCTCCTGGCATTATTCTATAATATTTCATAATTTTATTCCGTGTATGTATGTAAATTGTGAGCTTGAAGTAACCTCTATAATTTTAAATCCTATTGATTCTATTTCCTTTTTCAAAACTTCAAGTCTTTTTTCAACCTTCTTCTTTGGCTCGCAAATAAATATATTCCCATAAGGCTTAACAACTCTAAAGGCTTCTTTTATATAATCTAAATAGTTAGAACCCATTAATGATAAGCAGAATACAATAGCATCTATTTCATTCTCCTGAAGAGGGATTGAACTCATGTCACATGCAATAACATTCTTATCGATAGCAACATAATCAAAAGCATGTACTTTGTTTGTAACCTCTTTTGATAATAGATTTTCTCCACAACCCATATCTGCAACAATCCATTCTGGACGTTCCTTTATCTTTTTTGATATTTCGATGTAGGGTATTTCATCCCAATCTTCCCTTCTTTTCTTATACATGTCATGGTAATAAAACCATTCCTTCTCATTATTTTTAAGTCGTTTAAATGTGTTTTCAGACCTTGTAGTACTCCAAGATTTATTCATCTCTGAGAAATCCCCTAAAGAAGCTCTGAGGTATTCAACAATCTCAGGTCTTAAAGGTAATACCAAATCTTTTCGCTCTATGGTCGTTACCTTGCCATCATTAACTCGTTCTTTCCAAGACCTTAATGCTTGTAAAGAATCTGAACATAGTTTTTGTCTTGATGGTATATGCTTAGAGGGTATTATACCGTCCACAGCAGCATCAGCAAGTGTTCTCTTTTCTCTGATTAATTTTAGTCTTTGTTTATCCCATGACCATCGCTTATCATCCAACTCTACATATACTTGTGGAATGATAATTTCAACATCTCCAAACTTGCTACCTTGTCTGTATATACGTCCTTTTAGTTGCGTATACTCTGAATCTGTCCATGGAAGAGTAAGTAATACCATTCTATTACAAACATTTTGTAACCCATCAACACCTGTTCCTATAGTTCTCGAAGCTATTAAAATATCAACCTCGCCTTCAATGAAATTTTGCTTACTCTGTTCCCTCTCTTCTGTACTTTGTTCTCCTATGTAGAGTGCATGTGAAAAGCCTTTTGATTTCACATACTTAGCAACCCTTTTTGGAATTCTGTCCTTGTCTGTGAAATATGTGTATATGATAGTTTTGGGCTTTAAGTAATCACCTAAAACTGTCAACTTACTTTCTAATAATATTTTTTCTAAACCCAAGTAATCTTTACTACTATTGTCTTTTAACTTTTCCGTTAAATCAGTGCCATCTATATCAAGTGTAGATGTGTTTTCTGCTGTAAGCTCTTTTAAAATAATATCATACTTAGGTATGTAACGAATTCCATTTAAAAGTAATTGATTAAATATCTTCAAGGCATTAGCGATAGTTCCTCTGGTATTAATATCATAATACTTTT
>Ga0233402_1000707_pt1 | contig 12200 bp, 10 predicted proteins | sample 54DmetaG_FD_182705 | JGI IMG/M metagenome (GOLD analysis project Ga0233402, IMG submission 182705) | Seawater microbial communities from Monterey Bay, California, United States - 54D | ecosystem: Environmental > Aquatic > Marine > Coastal | place: USA: California | collected 2016-11-11 | reverse complement strand
AAGGATTCTTTAATTATTATGAATGTTATGAGTCTTCAAGAAAAAGCTTGGAATAATGGAGATATTGACTCTTTTATGGATGGTTATGTTAAATCCGATGAGTTAGTCTTCTCTGGAAAAAATGGACCAGTTTATGGATGGTATAATACTAAGGAAAGATATTATAATTCTTATCCTAATACTAAAACAATGGGTAAGTTAAAATTTGATGTAAAAAAAATAAGATCAATTTCTGAAAACTCCGAATATTTAATTGGTGAATACTATCTGAAAAGAACTATTGAAGATAGTTATGGTCATTTTACTTTAATTTGGAAAAAAATTAATGATAAATGGTTAATAATTAGTGATCACACATCCTCAATTAAATAATCATTTTTCCTTAGATGAATCCAATTCGACAATCAGGTTTTTTATTCACAAATTTTAAGTCTAAAACTCAAACACCATTTGAAAAATTATTTGAAATCTTTAAAGAACTTATTACATATACCTCTGGTGATTTTGAAGAAGCTATTAATTGGCTAAAAGAACTTGATAAAGAATATATTCTTACTAGTGAGGATTATACAATGGATGATTTTATTGAGGATTTATTTAAAAAAGGTTACATAAAGAAAGAATTAAATCCAAATAAAAACGGAGATGGTATTGGGCTTACTGCTAAAACAGAGATGCTTTTAAGACAACATGCCTTGAAACAAATCTTTGGTAAAATGAAAAGAATTGGGAATGGAAATCACAATACTAAGCATACTGGATCAGGAGAAACTGATTCAGGTGATTTAAAAAAATATGAATTTGGAGATTCAATTGAAAAAATAGCAATTACTGAAAGTATTAAAAATGCACAAATTCAGGGTGGTTTAGATGATTTCCAGTTGTCCAAAGATGATTTAGTAATAAATGATCAATTCCATCAAGCACAAATGAGCACAGTTCTAATGATAGATATAAGTCATAGCATGATTCTTTATGGTGAGGATCGTATTACACCAGCCAAAAAAGTTGCTATGGCCCTTTCAGAATTTATTACCACTAGATATCCAAAAGATAAACTTGATATTATAGTTTTTGGAAATGATGCAAGACCTATCTCAATTAAGGAGCTCCCTTACTTAAATGTAGGTCCCTTTCACACAAATACGGTTGCAGGATTAGAATTAGCGATGGATATATTGAGAAGAAATCGAAATTCAAACAAACAAATTTTCATGATTACTGACGGAAAGCCAAGTTGTTTAAAATTAAAAGATGGATCATATTATAAAAATAGTAATGGACTAGATACATATATAGTTGATAAATGCTATAATATGGCTCAACAAGCTAGAAGATTAAATATTCCTATAACTACTTTTATGATAGCTCAAGATCCATATTTAAAAAGATTTGTTCAAGAATTTACTAAAGCAAACAAAGGGAAAGCATTTTACACTGGTTTAAAAGGTCTGGGTGAAATGATTTTCGAAGATTATGAAACTAATAGAAAAAAAAGATTGTAATAGAGTATGAATAATAAAATTAAAACCTTAAAAGATTTAAAGTCCTCAGGATACACTTCTTTAGATATAAAAGATGAAATGATAAAGAATCTTAAAATCAATTTATCGAAAGGTAAACCAACTTTTGAAGGAATTCATGGTTATGAAGATTCTGTAATACCTGATTTAGAAAGAGCTATTTTATCTAAGCATAATATTAATCTTTTGGGACTAAGAGGACAAGCTAAAACAAAATTAGCTAGACAGTTGATAAATCTTTTAGATGAGTGGATACCAATTGTTTCAGGATCTGAAATAAATGATGATCCTTTTAATCCTATTTCATATTACGCAAAAAATATAGTAACTAAAAAAGGCGATAATACACCTATTGAATGGGTTCATAGAAATAATAGGTTTTTTGAAAAATTAGCAACACCTGATGTAACTGTTGCAGATTTAATTGGTGATATTGATCCAATCAAAGCTGCTAGTCTTAAATTATCTTATTCAGATCCCCAGGTTATTCATTTTGGAATGATACCAAGAGCCAACAGATGTATTTTTGTTTTGAACGAATTGCCAGATCTCCAGGCTAGAATTCAGGTTTCATTATTTTCAATTCTTCAAGAAAAAGAAATTCAAATAAGAGGTTTTAAATTAAGATTGCCTATAAATCTACAGTTTCTTTTTACTGCAAATCCTGAAGATTATACAAATAGAGGAAGCATAGTAACTCCATTAAAAGACAGAATTGGTTCACAAATCATGACTCATTACCCTAAAACAATCGATATAGCTAAAACAATTACCAATCAAGAATCATCATTGTCAAATTCTGATGGTATTTATGTTCCTGAATTAGCCAAAGATATAATTGAGCAAATAAGTTTTGAAGCTAGAGAAAGTGTGTATGTAGATTCAAAAAGTGGTGTTAGTGCAAGGTTATCTATTTCAGCATTTGAAAATTTAATCAGTTCAGCTAAAAGAAGAATGATTATGAATGGAGAAGTTAAAACAAGCATTAGAATGACAGATTTTAATGCTGTTATTTCTGCGATTAATGGTAAAATTGAATTGGTTTATGAGGGAGAGCAAGAAGGTGCCGTAGAAATTTCTAGACTATTGATTTTAGAATCAGTCAAAACATTTTTTGTAAACTTTTTTCCAAAAATTAAAAAATTAAATAAAGCTGAACAACTAGATCCTTACGCAGAAATAGTTGATTGGTTTAAGAACAAAGAATTATTCATTGATGAAAATTTAGATAATAAAGCTTACAATGATACTTTTAAAACCATAAAAGTTCTTAAGAGCTTTGTTAAAAAACAAATTCCTGGCATTGATACAAAAGATGAAAATTTTATGTGTGAGTTTTTATTGTGGGGTTTATCCTCATATAAAAAAGTAAACATAACCAGGACATCAAGAGGTTTGTCTTTCAGCGACTCTTTTTCAGACTATATTAATGGATTATAGTAATAAATCGCTTATTTTTATGATAATCAATCATTAAAAAATAATTATGAACTCATATAAAGCAAATTTTTTAAATTCTTTAATTTTAATTTTAGTAGGATTTTGGGGGTATTTTGAAAGCTCCTCAGGAACTGCGATTATTCCCGTAGTATTTGGTTGGGCATTATTATTTTGCTCACCAGGACTTAAAAAGGAAAACAAAGTTATTGCTCATATTGCTGTACTGGCTACTTTTATTTGTCTTCTTGGATTATTTATGCCATTAAATGGTGCTATTGACAGAGGGGATAATATCGGAATCCTCAGAGTTTCTGCAATGATTACATCAGGTTTAATAGCCATGATTTTCTTTGTGAAAAGTTTTATAGCAAATAGAAAAAAGGGATAAAAATTAAAAATCTTCGAACTGAAAAAGCTCTCTCTAAGAGGGCTTTTTTATTTTAGAAATTACAAAAGTATGTGGAAAGGTTATAGCTGCTAAAAATGAGAAAAAAATACTTAGTAATTGACTTTGACTTTCTTTAAAGAAATAATAAGTAATGAAAAGTCCAAATAAAGACATTATCCAATAAATAAATGCTTTCTTAAAATAAGTTTGGTAATTTTTTTTTTCTGAAAACCCATAAATAAATTTAGTTTGTTCAATAATTGATGGTAAGCTATGCCATAACACGAAATATATTGCAAATGACAGAACTAAATTTGTAAGACTTACAGTAAAAAAATATAGTATCAGTAAAATCAATTGAACAAATAGTTGATTTTGTATTTTTCTATAAAATAGAATTGATAATAAAAATGTCAATAAAGATGATCCAATTAATAAATATTGATAAAATATTTTTTCGACTCCTATTGATGTTATATCAAATATTATTTCATTGACTTCTAAAAAATTAAAGTAAAATATTAAAGAAAATATAGTTAAACCATAACTGAAATAAAATACTTTAATTAATTTATTTTTTGGTTTTTCAAATAAAGTCCATTGATGTTCTCCAAAGTGGTAGGAGCTGAGCAAAATAAAAGTTATCAGGGCTATTGTTGGGATTTTATAGAAAAACAAAAAAAATCCTAAAACCATAAATACATAATACACAAATTGAGTTTTTATATTATTGCTGTTAGAAACCTTACCAATTAGAAGTAAATCGTTTGCACCGTGAATAATACCAAAAGTCATAATACCTGAAAAAGCCAAAATATTGAGCCAAAAATCAGAAATTATTAAAGATATAATAATGCAAAAAATTGTACCAAAAATTATTAACCTTGAGGTAAAGTTGTGAAAAATGTATGAATTCATCAGTTTTTTTGGTGTTTTGTTGATACAAATTTAGTAAATGTCAAAACTTTTTTTATATATTTGAGTTTAAACAAAATAATAAATTATAAATTATGGAATTATTTTTAAACACTTTTTATTTTTTTAGTGATGTGCCAACAGACTTAGTAGGTTTTACGTTCTTTATCGGAACTATGGCTATGATGGCTGCATCAGTATTCTTTTTTCTTTCATTAAATGCAGTTGATGCAAAATGGAGAAATTCAATCTTAGTCTCAGGACTTATTACATTCATTGCTGCTGTTCATTACAACTACATGAGAGATGTGGATCCAACGGATACTACTTTTTTCAGATATGTTGATTGGATTTTAACAGTACCATTAATGTGTGTTGAGTTCTATCTAATTTTAAAAGTTGCTGGAGCAACAAAGAGTATGATGTGGAAACTTATCTTCTGGTCAACTGTAATGTTAGTTACAGGTTTCTTTGGTGAGTACAACGAAGGTTCTGCATTAGGATTAGGTCCTGCTTTATGGGGATTATTATCTGGTCTTGCATACTTCTATATTGCTTACATGGTATGGTTTGGAGAAGCTAAAAAACTTGCTGTATCAGCAGGTGGAGCAGTTGAAAAAGCTCACAACACTTTAGCATGGTTCGTTCTTGTAGGATGGGCAATATATCCACTTGGATATATGCTTGGAACAGAAGGATGGTACTCAGGCTTAAACGATATAATTTCGCTTGACATGAATGTTGTTTACAACATTGGTGATGCAGTGAATAAAATCGGTTTTGGACTTGTGGTTTATAACCTAGCTGTTTCAAAATAAGAAACTTATTTTGTATTAATGAAAAGCCGCTTTTTAAGCGGCTTTTTTTTTTACTTTAATTCAATTCATTTTAAATTATAATTATCTTTAAAGACAAGATGAATTTAGATCATGATTTTATAATTTGTGGTGGAGGTATTTCAGGCCTGCTATTAACAGTAAAGTTATCTCAAAATCCTTTATACATAAATAAATCTATACTTCTAATTGATCCGGTTTTCCCAAAGCTTGATAATGATAGAACACTATGTTTCTGGGATAAAGGTGATACAGTTTGGGATTCTTTAATGACCTGTAAATGGGAAAATGTTATTTTTAAAAATGGCACCTACGTTGAGACGCTTGATCTGGATCCTTTAAATTATAAAATGTTAACTAGCAAGTCTTTTTATAATTATGCAAACTCAGTTATTAATAATAATAAGAACGTAAAAATTTTAAAATCGAAAGTTATAAATTATGATGATATAAAATCACATTGCATTGTTAAGACCACTGATGGCAGTTTTAAGTGTAGAAAAGTTTTTAATAGTGTTATGGATTGGGATTCTACTAAAAATAACATAAAGTTTCCTCTACTATTACAACATTTTGAGGGTTGGGTTATTAAAACAGAAAAAGAAAATTTTGACCCTAAGAAAGCAACTTTTATGGATTTTTCTATTAATCAAAACTCATCTACTCAATTTATGTACATTCTGCCCTTTTCTAAGACTGAAGCCTTGGTAGAGTATACATTATTTTCAGAACAACTACTTGAAACGGATAAATACAAATCTGCATTGAAAGACTACTTAAGTTCCTCAGGAATTCTTAATTATCAAATAAAATCCAGAGAATCTGGTAAAATTCCTATGACTTGCTATCCTTTTTTTGAATTAAATACAAAGAATATTTTAAATATTGGATCTGCAGGTGGTTGGAGTAAGCCTAGCACTGGATACACATTTAAAAATATTGACAGAAACACAAGTAGGATTTTAGATTTTTTAAAAGAAGATAGAAGTTTTAAAGAATTTTTAAAAAAAGATAGGTTTTGGTTTTATGATTTAATTTTCCTGGATGTCTTGTTTTATAAAAATCACTTAGGAAAAACTTTATTTACTAGTATGTTCAAAAAAAATGATCCCAAAACCATTTTCAGATTTTTGGATAATAAGTCTAGTATTTATGAAGAGTTTAAAATTATGCTTAGTTTTCCTAAACTTATTTTTTTATCTGCAGTTTTAAAACGATTATTTAAGGGATTATGAAAATTTTTTTTACTTTTTTATCAATTCTAATCATTTCATTAACTGTTTATGTAAGTTTTAATGATTTAATTCCTAGTTCTGAAAAACCTTTAGATAAATATGACTTTTCAATTGAAAATGCCTTAGATCATCTTAGAATAATATCAAAAAAACCACACTACACTGGATCAGAATATCACTCTGTTGTTAGAGATTATATTTTAAATGAACTTAAAAACATGGGGCTTGAAACTGAAATTCAAAATCAGGTGGTTACAAGATTTTGTTGCGTTGGAACCAATACTTCAAATATTATTGGAACTATAAAAGGATCCAGCAATGGAAAGTCTCTTGTGCTACTTACTCACTATGATTCTAGACATCATGCCTCATTTGGAGCAAGTGATGCTGGTTCTGGGGTTGTAACTATTTTAGAGGGCGTAAGATCATTTTTATCAAAAAATACGATACCAATAAATGATATTCATCTTGTATTTACTGATGCAGAAGAAATTGGTTTACTAGGTGCACAAGCTTTTGTTAAAAACCATAGTCTAGTGGATAATATTGGTTTAGTATTAAATTTTGAAGCAAGAGGAAGTGGTGGGCCAAGTTATATGTTGATGGAAACAAATGGAAAAAATGGGGTTCTAATTTCTGAATTTATTAATGCTGAGCCAGGTTTTCCTGCTGCTAATTCACTAATGTATAGTATTTATAAAATGCTACCAAACGATACAGATTTGACAGTTTTTAGAGAACAGGCTAATATTAACGGATTTAATTTTGCATTTATTGGTGATCATTTTGATTATCATACTTCCTTAGATTCCTTTGAAAGACTTGATAGAAATACTTTAATTCATCAAGCAGATTACATAATGTCTATGCTTAATCATTTTTCTAAGATTAATTTGTCAAATCTTGATAGTGAAAATGATTACGTTTATCTAAACTTTCCAATATTAAAAATGTTACACTATCCATACTCATGGATATATCCGCTCTTAATTTTTTCAATTATTTTTTTTCTGTTTATTATTTATTTAGGTTTAGCCATCAATAAATTGTCTATTCAGGGAATTTTAAATGGAATTTTAGCGCTTACTATTTCGTTATTTACATGCCTTTCTATAACGATTATTTTGTGGAAAACGATTTCTTATTTTAATCCTGATTATGCTGATATATTGCATGGATTTACATACAATGGATACTATTATATTACGGCTTTTATTTTTTTAAATATTTTTTGTCTTTTTTCAATTTATTATCGATTTTTTAAAAATAGTTCAGGATTGGATTTAACAATTATGCCAATTGGTTTTTGGTTGATTATTAACGTTTTAATTTCCATCTATCTAAAGGGAGCAGCATATTTTATTATACCAGTAAACCTGGTGTTATTTTCAATTCTTTTAATATATTTTTCAAATTTCAAGGGAAATAAGAAAATGCTTCTTTGGACTTTTTTTAGTGTGCCGCTAATTTACATTTTTGCTCCTCAGCTAAAGATGTTTCCTGTAGGTTTAGGTTTAGATAATTTATTTATTACTTCTTTTTTTCTGGTTTTAATATTTGTTTTATTGCTCCCAGTTTTTTCGAATTTTGCTTTTAAAAATCAAATAAAAAATCTTACACTTTTAATAGCTATTGTTTTTTTCGCTTTAGCATTTTTAAATAATGATTATGATGTAAATAGTAAAAAACCAAATAGTATTCTTTATTATTCAGATTTAGATTCAAAACAATCGTATTGGCTTTCTCGTAATGAGAATCTCGATGAATTCACAAGTCAGTTTTTTAAAAAAAATGAGTCAATTCAAGAAGCTTCCTTTTTTTCATCCTCGAGTAAGTATGGAACACCTCACAAGCAAAGTGCTTTAGCTGACTTTATTAATTTTAGTAGTTCAGATATTCAAATTTTAAAAGATACAATAGTTGAAAATAAAAGAAATTTACAGCTTAAGATTTCACCTGAAAGAAAAATTAATAAAATAGATTTAACAACGGATGATCCTTTTGTTTTAAATTCTATGTCAGTTCAGGGAGTTGAGTTTGAAATTGAGAAATCTGAATTTAAAATAAATCCAGGTCAATTTCTTACTTATTATTTGTCTTATGAGGATAAAGATGTTACGATTGAACTTGATTTTGAAGAAAATTTGTCACCCAGCTTAAATTTAATAGAAACTTCGTTTGACTTATTTGAAAGTGAAAAGTTTAATTTTAAACCAAGGGAAGATTATATGATGCCAATGCCATTTGTTAATACTGATGCAATTGTTTTATCAAAAAAAATTAAGTTATGAAATTTAGATTGATAATATTTTTTCTATTGCTGATTTCTTGTGTTGATGATGAAGATATTTTAGGACAGTGTGTTGTTTCACCAGATCCAGATGCTGTTTGTATTGAAATAGTAGAACCGGTATGTGCTTGTAATGATTTAGTGTATTCAAATTCGTGTTATGCTCAAAAAGCTGGTAATCGTTTATGGAAATCAACAAATCTTGAAAGTGGGGATAAGTGTAATTATTAAACTATGATTTGCATAAAAGCAGAAATTCCAGATAAAATTTGTCAAATAGATGATGAATTAAAAGCTATATATCACAGTAAGGATACAGTTTGTATTTGGGTTTTTAAGTCAAGAAATGAAAGGAACAAATTTGTAGAGGAAACGGCAGGAATGAAGAAAAAAGAAAGAGAAAACCATTATTTACTTTTTTATAAATAAAAAAACCTCAACATTTTGTTGAGGTTTTGTTGTGGAGTCGGAGGGAATCGAACCCTCGTCCAAACAAGCGATAAAATAGCTTTCTACAGATTTAGTTTTCAATTAATTTTCGATAATATTCTGACTGAAAACTGCCTAAATACTACTTAGCTTTTTTAGTTTTGAAATTCCATCAAAGCACTAGAATTTCTATGTTGACTTTAATGGTGTCTCATAATGAATCGCCGTCAACAAGGGCTATTCTGAGACATCTCACTTTCCCGCCTGGCGGGACAAAGGCTTTAACTTACTATAATTCAGTTATTAAGCTGCAAGAGCGTATTTATTTTCGCCATTTAAGGTTTGGTATCATTATATTAACGAGCGATAATCCAGCGCTCGATCTGCTTACAATTCAATCGGACCTGCTGTCAAAACCAGTCGACCCCATTTTTTCAAAGAACAAAATTCCGAAATGCAAATATATATTAATTCGAATAGTTGTAAAAAGACTTTAAATTAAGGCTTTTTTAATTTTAATAAGTTTAATTAAGATGTCTTCTAAGTTATTTATATCTAGCATATTAGCTCCATCACTTTTTGCGTTTTTTGGATCAAAATGAGTTTCAATAAATATGCCATCTGCTCCGGAAGCAACTCCAGCTTTTGCTATAGTTTCAATCATTTCTGGTCTTCCACCTGTAACACCTGAACTTTGATTAGGTTGTTGTAAAGAATGAGTAACATCTAGTATTACTGGTGCAAATTGTTTCATTTCAGGTATACCCCTAAAATCAACAACTAAGTCATGATAACCAAACATACTTCCTCTTTCAGTTAAAAAAATATTTTTATTTCCAGAATCCTGAACCTTCCTTACCGCATGAGCCATACTTTCAGGACTCATAAACTGACCTTTTTTTAAATTAATGTGTTTACCTGTTTTTGCTGCAGCTACAAGAAGATCAGTTTGTCTGACTAAAAATGCTGGAATTTGTAATACATCTACAAAATTAGCAGCTAATTCAGCATCTTTGTTTTCATGTATATCTGTGACAGTAGGTATATCTAGTTCTGTTCCAATTTTCTTTAAAATTGAAAGTGCTTTTTCATCTCCGATACCTGTAAAGCTATCTATTCTTGATCTGTTTGCTTTTTTGAAACTTCCTTTAAAAATAAAAGGGATCTCTAATCTGGAAGTAATATCTAAAATTTTTTCAGCAATTTTAAATGCCATTTCCTCACCTTCAATAGCGCAAGGTCCTGCCATCACAAAAAAATTGCCTGATCCAGTATTTTTAATTTTAGGTATATTATTTATCATTTCAGATTTATTTAATGCTAAATTAATCAATAAAATTAAGTTCATATTATTTATAACTGTTTATGATATAAATAACTTACATTTGCGCGAAATTATAAGGTTTATGAGTTCTGTTAAGAATATAGCAATTATAGCACACGTTGATCACGGAAAAACAACTTTGGTTGATAAAATATTACATCACTGTAAATTATTTAGAGATAATAAAGAGGTTGGGGAACTTATATTAGACAACAATGATTTAGAAAAAGAAAGAGGAATTACGATAGTTTCGAAAAATGTTTCTGTAAAGTATAAGGATACTAAAATTAATATAATTGATACTCCGGGTCACGCTGATTTTGGAGGAGAAGTAGAAAGGGTTTTGAATATGGCTGACGGAGTTTTACTTTTAGTAGACGCTTTTGAAGGTCCTATGCCACAAACTAGATTTGTTCTTCAAAAAGCTTTAGAATTAAAATTAAAGCCACTTGTAGTGGTTAATAAAGTTGATAAAGAAAATTGTACACCTGATCAAGTTTATGAATCAGTTTTTGATTTGATGTTTGAGCTTGATGCTGAAGAGTGGCAGCTAGATTTTCCTGTAATTTATGGCTCAGCAAAAAATAATTGGATGTCATTGGATTGGAAAAATGAAACCGATTCTATAGCACCTTTACTAGACTCAGTTATAGAACATATTCCTAGTCCTAAAATTTCTGAGGGTTCTACACAGTTGTTGATTACATCAATGGATTATTCTTCTTTTACTGGAAGAGAGGCTATTGGTAGATTGCAAAGGGGTATATTAGAGCAGGGGCAAAATGTAAGTTTAGTCAAAAGAGATGGATCCATAGTTAAATCTAGAATTAAAGAATTGAATGTTTTTGATGGTCTTGGTAAATTAAAAGTTAATTCTGTTGAGGCTGGGGATATATGTTCAGTAGTTGGATTAGAAAATTTTGAAATAGGAGACACTATTGCAGATTTTGAAAATCCAGATCCTTTACCAACTATTAGTATTGATGAGCCTACCATGAGTATGTTGTTTACAATCAATGATTCTCCGTTTTTTGGTAAAGAAGGTAAATATGTGACATCAAGACACATTAAAGAAAGACTTGAAAAAGAATTAGAAAAAAATCTTGCAATGAGACTTGAGGAGACTGGTTCTGCAGATAAGTTTTTAGTTTATGGTAGAGGTGTTTTGCATTTGTCAGTTTTGATTGAAACTATGCGAAGAGAAGGTTATGAATTACAAATTGGTCAACCTCAAGTTATTATTAAAGAAATTGATGGTGTAAAATCTGAGCCTGTTGAAGAATTAATAATCGATATCCCAGAACATGTTTCAGGAAAAGCTATAGAAATGGTAGCCATCAGAAAAGGAGAAATGGTTAGTATGGATAGTAAAGGTTCAAGAATGTTATGTAAGTTTATTATTCCGTCAAGAGGAATAATTGGACTTAGAAATATATTAATAACTGCCTCAGCTGGGGAGGCGATTATGAATCATAGGTTTATTGAATTTCAACCTTTTAAAGGAGAAATGCCAAAAAGAATTACAGGTTCTTTAATTTCTATGGAACAAGGTACAGCAATTCCATATTCTCTTGATAAACTTCAAGACAGAGGTAAATTTTTTATAAGTCCTGGAGATTCAATTTATACTGGACAAGTAATAGGAGAAAACACAAGGTCTGATGACATGGTTGTAAATGTTACTAAAACCAAAAAACTTTCTAATGTTAGGGCAGCAGGCTCTGATGATAAAGTTAAGTTAGCTCCTCCAATAACTTTTGGTCTGGAAGAGGCGCTTGAATATATTCAAAAAGATGAATATGTTGAAGTTACTCCAGAAA
>Ga0233402_1000703_pt1 | contig 12251 bp, 10 predicted proteins | sample 54DmetaG_FD_182705 | JGI IMG/M metagenome (GOLD analysis project Ga0233402, IMG submission 182705) | Seawater microbial communities from Monterey Bay, California, United States - 54D | ecosystem: Environmental > Aquatic > Marine > Coastal | place: USA: California | collected 2016-11-11 | reverse complement strand
TAGCTCGTATTTTACTTGCGCAAAACCGTCTTGTTTATAATCAATCTTACCTTGTTGCATTTCTAGTACATACCTCTTCTCATTTCTAGCGGTAGTCTCTCCTTTTACGAACTTATTATTTACAATACCTTCATCTTCATGATCTAAACATCTAAATTTACCTTCTACTCTGTGAGGAAGTATTGAATTAGGTATCATAGTTAATTCATCAAACGTATCAACATCGTACCCTTTTATCTCTACCGGTTTGTTACTTGGTGAAAGATTAAGTACATGATCGTTAGGTATTTCATTATGTAGATTAGCTACTTCTTGTGGAAGTAAAGCTCTTTTATACGCTATAAATTTAGCTATATCTCCTTTAAAGAATTTAACTGGAGAATCATCTGGTTCAGAAGGGGACATACCTAAGTAAAGGTCTGCTTTACCGTATGCTTTTAGTCTACCTGCCCATTTTAATGGTGATGGACTACCTATTCCTCCTTTGGAATCAACCTCTGTACCGTTTAAGTATAGGCTTGATAATTTATCTGCTTGATCAAATACTGCTGTTATCCAACTCCACTGTCCATCATATCTTTTAATCCACATGTAATTATGGTCATGGTAATTATTCCAGTATTGAAGAGATAATGCTCTAGAATTATTGAAAGAGAATCCATAGTCATATCCTGGTATTCTAAAGATGGGGTATTCTTTATATTTACTTCTTTCATCTCCTATTAAGTATATAGGGAGCTTGTTTTCTTGTTGGTATGCTCTAACTAAGCAAGAAATAGTATGAGATCTTGCAGTAAGGTTTCTCAATTCTGGTTGGTAAGGTATTTTTACATAGCTATTATTACCTTTGAATTGAAAGTAATCTATGAGTTTCTTTTCTGGGTATAGGTATGAATTATTGGTTAGACCTTCTTTATGAGCTCTCCAAAATAAATCATCATCTTCCATACCCCAGTCCCAATAATCATTAGAGTAGCCGTTAGTCTTTTCAATATGTGCTTTAGAAAATAATACTGCACCACCAAAGTATTCATGATACTTTAATTGATAGTCCATTTGAGATATCTTAGTTGCAATATGTCTTGGTCCTTCTATAGGAAAGGAGTAATCTGCTCCGCCTCCTTCTTCAGGTATCATATCTATGTCGTGCCATACAACGTAATCACAACCATTTTCAAAAGCATGTTTTGCTGCAATATTTTTTGTTGCGCCTCTATTGAAAAGTTTATCATCAACTTGATGACAAAAGTACATATGGAAATCTATACCCTGTCCTTTGAGGTATTTATTTACTTTAGGTATAAACTCATGCATATGAGCCTCTCTATTTCTATATGGAACACAAACTCCTAATTTCATATTAAGTTAAAGCTTTTATAGTAATAACGTTTTCATCTTTATTTTCCTCCCTGATTCTATATTTACAGTTTGATAATCCATCCTTTATATGTAAATCATCATCACTATCTTTGAATCTATAGTACCTTAATTGGTTTTCTCTACTTGACCAATCTTTCCAGTATCCATCTTGGTATCCTAATTCTTCATGTTTCTTTAACCTAAACGTACCTTTACGTCTAGTTGGCATACCTACCTTATGTATTTTGCTAGTATGTACATGCTCTATTTCACAGTCAATCATCTGACCTGTGTTGGTAATCCCTGCTTCTTGCAAAACAGGATGATTGTCTAGATTACCAAAAGATGTGTATTTAGCGTCAAAATAGGATTGAAATCTATACGCATATTCTGGATATAAATCTAGAATAGGTATATTATGATCTGATAGAAACCATTCTCTTACTTCTTCTTTTGATAATTCACCAAAAAGAATACCGAAGTTTAGGATCTTGCCATTGAAGTATTTATTTTTACTCTCTCTAACAGGATCAGCTACTCCTAAGTAGTAGTATGGCTCTTCTTCATATAACCTTAAATTTTTGATTCTATGCCAAAAATTATGGCCAACTTCTGCTCCATTAATAAATAGCTGTATTCTTTTTAACTTAGGGTTGACATTTACTACAGCTTGTATAGGCATTTGAGGTAAATAATCAGATGTAATATTTACCGGAGTATTATCTTTTAAGAATGCCTCAAACTTTATTCTACCAAAAGAATTATGTGATAACATTAGATCAGTTCCGGGAACACCAAAGACTGCAAACTCATCAGAAAATTCTGAAGGATCTAGTTTCATCTTTCCCGGTATAAAGGTAGTAATGTAAGAAAATGGTCTTACTGTTTTATGCCAGTTATGAAACTTTACCTTAGATGATTCTCCGTTAAAGGTTATTGCTTCTCTATCAATATAGGGAACTCGGTATTTTTCTATAGTTAATTTAATGTCTTCTCTTCTACACCTAACTAATAAGTCATCATCTTCGAATCCCCACCCTTTATATAGGTTAGAATAGCCATTTATCTTTCTAAAATCTTCTACTGGGAATAGAGTTACTCCTCCGAAATAGTTACGTTGAATTTCTCTAGTAAATTCTCCATCTGCTATAAACTCATTAGCAATCTGCAATGGTTTATCATCATAAGAGTAATCTACCTCTTCAGGTAACATATCAACATCGTGGAAGATAACATAATCGCAGCCTTCTTCCTCAGCTTTTAGAAACCCTATATTTAGGAGTTTACCTCTGTTGAACTTTTTCTTATCAAGCTGTTCAGCTATAATAATGATGTATTCATTATCCAGTGTACTATCTAGATAATTTGTAATCTCATCTAAAAAGATTTCTAGCTGCTCTTCTCTATCCCTGTAAGGGACTATTACAGCTAATTTTTTCATCTATTATTTTTTACCTTCAGCAACTTTCATAAATTCTGCTAGGTAGAACTGTATTCTAGAACCCCATTCGTCTTTATCAATTTCTTCAAACCATAGGCTTAAAGCATCTAAAGAGTTAGCAATAGATTCTAATGACTTAGCATTTCTTTCTTCGATTGTAGCTTTCTTACTTGTATCACTCATATTAAAACAATTTTATTACGTAATTTATTCCATGGTGTATAGTCCATATAATCAATATAAGAACTTTCTTTCAATTTTTCAACTAAATACTCAGGATTATTTACATCTATTTTAAACCCTGAATCTTTTATTGAATTGTACATTCTTTCATATTCGTCAGAATAAGAGTATTCCTTTTTAACTTCGGATACTTTTTTTATTCTTTCTACGCATGTAGAGTCCCATTTAAAATGATGTACTTGTGTAAAACACCTTTGTATTGGCATTCTTTTAGGATGCTTCTTTCCCCAGCTATTAGTACCGTCATTAAACTGAGCATAGTGCTGTCCTGGTGTTATATTTTGTGTTCCTCTCATTAAAGTTACTTTGTTAGGACATGCTCCTGACATTGGGTATCTAAAAAATCCTGCTAAAGGAAAAGCTTTGAGAATATCGGTCTCTGCGGTTACTTCGGGGAATGTACCATCTATACCTATTCTATCTATAAACCCCCCTGTGACAAAGTCATACCCTTTTCTCTCACATTTCTCAATTATATCCTCTATAGGTTCTGGGTATACTTGGAGTTCGTCGTCATCAGATACTATCCACCAATCATTTGGTCTTGTTCCTTTGACTGCATTGTATATTTCTGTTACTCTATTCCAGTTATACTTTTCTTCAGTAAAAACCATATAAGGTTCTATACCTAACTCCTCAATCTGCTCTAAAATACTGTCGTCATTAGACTGTTTGTATACTGCTACATATATTTTATCGACCATATCTTTATAGTGATTTAACATATGCGGTAAAAGATGAGTATTCTCTCCTACAACTGTAACTAAATTAAGCATTTCTTTTGAGTAATGTAAGACCAGTAGATGCTGGTTTTGATTTATGTAAACCTGTATTGAAGAAATCGAACTTTTGCCATTCTGGTCCAACCTCTTTCATAAATTTAGGAGGTCCATCAAATAATTCATAATACTCTCTCTCATCTTCTGTTATAATTAACTCTTTCTGATATTTCTCATCTGTGTCATGAACAGAGATCATACCATTTGGAGAAAGCAATTGTGAGTATAGTTCGAAATCTCTTTTAACATCTTCGTAAGAATGGCCTGCATCAATATGTAAGAAGTCTATCTCTATGTCCTGTTTTACAAAAAAGTTATAGTAAGCGTTTTCTGTAGTATCTTTTATGAATCTAGGACCGAAAGTTCTTCTAAAGAAAGAATCATCATCTAAGTAGTTTACTTTTCCACCGACTCCATTTGCAGCATCTACTAAGTATGTAGTTCCTATATCTCCATGATTGTGAGAGTTATCACCTGTAAAGATCTCTTGATCATATAAATCTAATCTAGCTTGAGTCATAATACGGGGAATAAAGCCTCCACCGCTTCCTAAGCATACACAGGTTTTATATCTCATTAATTGAATAACAGAGTATATTAATAAACCATCGCCCATGTGATATTCAGTAGCTCCATGTGTCCACCGGTAAGGAACTCTTTCTTGGGTACATGCTATAGTACCGTCACTTTGAACTTCTTCTACATAGTTATTTGAAATAAACTCTTTTATAAAATCTTTATTAAGTATACTCATTATTTTTTTTCTATAAAGTCTATATTTAATTTAGGAAAATTAATGCAGTTGAGCAACATTTCTACCTCTAAATCGTATTCATAATCTCCATTGCTAGCTAATACATCTCTTTTTGAAGGACCGTAATGCTTTGCATACATTTCTACTTCTGGCCAGCTCCATATACCTAAATCATGTTCTTTTCCAAAATCCCATTCGTCACAATTCCAATATGTAGATTGTAAACTTCTGAGTTTAATTTTATCTCTATCTACCATATGCCTTAAAACTAATTGCTCAGCAAAGATTAGATATTGAGAATTAGGAGCTTTTACTTTAGTAAACTCTTCCATTATCTGCAAGCTCAGTTTTGAATATTCTTGAGTAAATTTAGGGTCAGGTAAATGTAAAAAACTAACATTGACAGAATCTGTCTGCCATCTAGGTTTATAAGATAATTTTTTTACATACTTATCAGCATTGCCTGGGTAATAACCTTTCCCTACTTCTAGATTGTATACTGTAATAGCATCTGGATCTAAATATTGTTTGATAGGTCTGAAGCATAGGGTATCGTTATCCATTAAGATAACCGGTTCTTCTTGTTTACCTAGAACGGCTACTTTATTAGCAGCCCAAAATACATTTCTATCTATTTCTCTATCGTGAGTATATTGCTCGACTACATCAAAAAAATCTAATGCATTTGCTTTGTATAGAACTGCTTCAGTTAATTTATCACAATACAAATAGCATCTGTCTTCGGGATAATGTTTCTTCCAAAGTTTAACAGATGCTAGTAAAAGTAGTATATTAAATTTTCCGTAAAAAGAAAAGTCTTCTTTAATATTTTCTAAAACCCATATTACTTTCAAAACCTTTCATTTAATTTTAGTTATTAAAATGAGCATAAAAAGTACCCTGACTTGTATAGTCACTAACTGATAAGTTTATAGAAGTAGATGTTGATATCTGACTTCCTCCGCCGCTAGCTGCTGTTCTCCATGAGTGCATTGTAGCAGGGTAAGTAGGTACTGCTTGAATAGTAATATAAGAATATGAACCATAACTTACTGGAGTGATTGTTACTGAAGTACCTGTTCCGCTACTATATGGATAAGTAACTCTAACCTGTCCTCCTGTTCCTGCTGATAAGTAACCATATCTGATACCTTGTCCTCTAATTGTTGAAACAGAGTAAGGTGCAGTATCGTCCGGATACATATTTTCTAATACAGTCTCTAAACTAATATTTGAGTTAGAAGAATAGGAAGGTGACCACGTCTTCATAGACGAAAATGAAATACTTGTAGTTGGTACTGAATATACTGCCATGTTATTATTTTTTTTCTATTAGTGCGCTTGGTATCATTGCTGATAGTCTAGCTTTTAATTCATCGTAACAAAACTGCAATGGATTTTCTCCTGCTTTTCGATCTAGTACAATCTTTTCAACTTTATCGGATCCAATTTGTACTTTTTCTGTTTTAACCTTTGTTCTATATAAAGTGATCTCTTCACCTTCACTATCGAAACTCACGTATGGAATTTCTTCAGTTACTTCTTTCTCTTCAAAAATTGGTACTTCAACTACCTCTTTGTACTTAGGTACGAACTTATAAAAGTTCTCTATTGAAATGTCAACTCCTTCTGAATCGTCATCTACATAGACTGTCATGATAGGAGATAAAATTCCTAATGCATGACCTGGTTCATCATCTAAATAAATTTTTTGAAATTTATCTGATTCATCTTTCGAAACCCAAGCAGATGTAGTGAATTGTAATTCATTATTTAACTTGCTGTACCTGTACCCCTCTATCCTTAAGTAGACAGAGGTGGTAGGTCCTGAGCTTGTTTCTAAATCTGCGTTTATTAATAATCCCATTCTATTAATATATTACTTTTTTTCTAATTCTTCAACTTTAGCTGATAATTCTTTTACAGCTTCAATTAAAAGACCTGTGATTTGTGCATAGTTAACAGATTTCATACCTTCTTCGTCAGTTAATACTAATTCTGGAAGTACTTCTTCTAATTCTTGTGCTACAACACCGATTGATTTTGTATCGTCTGCTATTCTAGTAAATTCTACACCTCTAAGTGCTTTTGTTTTATCTAGAGCTCCTTCGATAGTCTTAATATCTTTCTTAAGTCTCTCATCTGAATAAGCAGTAATGTCTGAATCGGCAACAATTCTACCTGATACATCAATACCTGCAGTATCTACTCTTAATCTTTCTGTTCCTGCAACAACAAATTGTTGGAATGCATTATTAGACCAGTAGATATAATCGTTAGAATCGTATCCAAGATAGCTAATACTGTCTCTAAGGTCAGTTTCTAATCGGAATTCTGTACCACTTAGATCTAAACCTCTACCTGCAGTGTAAGTTGTATTTGTATCTGTATAAGATGTAATATACCCTGCTCCGTTAGTTAACTGGTTGTTGTTAGTGATATAGTTCGCATTAGCAGCACCTGTGAATCCTAAGTTAGCTAAAGTTAAGTTTCTAGTAGCAATACTAGCATTTGCATCAGTAACGTGACCGTTAGTATCAGTTGTTACATTGAAATCTAAATCACTGATTACTGTTGCTCCAGTTAATGCTCCTGTATCGATTGATATATCGTCTCCAGCATGTGTTGGGTGAGTATAGTTATTAGCTCCTATATCAATACCGTCTAACTTATTTTTAAGTGTAGTAGTAAAGTTCTTTTGAGTTAACCCTCCATCTCCTACTGAGTATGTTGTGTTAGTAGAAGAGATTGTTACTTTCTGAGTCGATGAATCGAAAGCGACAGATGTAGCTCCTGATCCTGCGAATCTGATTTCTTCATTTTCTGTTACTGTAAACTGGTCAGTACCTGCAGAGTTAGCAATTTTAAATCCATCACCCATATCTACTGTGTTAGTAAATGATGTAATGTATCCTGCTCCGTTACTTAACTGATTGTTATTGGTAATGTAGTTTGCATTAGTAGCTCCTGTATATCCAAGGTCTCCTAAAGTCAACGCTCTAGTACCGTGAGAAGTAATAACACCATCAGTCATATAGATGTTATCAATGATATTAGCTCCTGATGTATTTACGTCTGTGTCTGTACCAATAACAGTATTGTATGTACCTGCTGCTTGAACATCCGTTCCGATCTCTACTCCTAAGTTAGCTCTAGCAGTTGCTGCATTACTAAGGTCTGAAAGGTTAGATGATTTAGCTAATTTAGTTCCTACAGTAGTTGTAAGAGCTGCTAAACCTGATTGATCAGATGCTAATGAAGCAGAAAGTTCTCCTAAAGTATCTAAAGTAGATCCTGCATTACCAATTACATCATCAATTCTACCTTGTACGAATGCTGTTGTAGCAATTCTAGTAGAATCGTTAGTACCTGTTTGTGTAGGTGCTGTTGGATTACCAGTTAATGCTGGTGAAGCTAAAGGTGCTTTAGCATTTAATGCTGATTGTAATCCATCTACGTTAGCTATAACGTGTGCGTGAGAGTCATCTGCTACTGTTACTGATAAGGTAGCATTACCTAGATTAGTAAATGTTGCAGTACCACTAGCATCTCCAGATAATGTTAATACTGGATCTTTAGCGTTAATAGTTGCAATAGCACTTGTATTAGAAGAAATATTACTAGCATTAGTTGAAATACCACTAGCGTTAGTTGATATGTTACCTGTATTGGTAGAAATATTTCCTGCATTAGTTGAAATACCACTAGCGTTAGTTGAAATATTACCAGTATTAGTTGAGATATTACTAGTATTAGTTGAGATGTTGCTAGTGTTAGTACTAATATTACTATTTGCAGTATCTAATCCTGCTTCTACATCTCCAATAGAACCAGAGTTAGTAGAAATATTTCCTGCATTAGTAGATATTCCACTTGCATTGGTAGAAATATTAGATGTGTTAGTTGAGATAGCAGTAGCTTGTGCTCCTGAGATAGTAGTTGGTTTACCACTTAAGTCTCCGTATGCTCCTGATGTTGCTACTGTTGCTAAATCTCCTGGCTGTACAGCTGAATCTGCTGTTGCTCCTTGTGTTGCTGTTGCATAAGCACTTGCTGCTGTAGTTGCTGCTGAACCTAGTCCTAAGTTAGTTCGAGCAGTAGAAGCAGATGCTAAGTCTGATAAGTTAGATGATTTAGCTAATTTTGCATTTGCTAATGTTGTGTTAGCACTAATATCACTTGCGTTACTAGAGATATTTGAAGCGTTAGTACTTATACCTGATGCATTAGTACTTATGTTTGAAGCGTTAGTAGAAATATCTCCATCGTTAGAAGATATTGCTGATGCATTAGCTTTAATGCTTGTGTCTAAAGCACCTGATACAGAAGTTAATTGAGAATCTGAAGCGTAGTTTGTATCAAGGTTAGCAATAGCTGATGCATTGGCTTTAATGTTTGTATCTAAAGCACCGGATACTGAGCTTAGTTGAGCGTCAGAAGCATAGTTATTGTCTAGGTTAGCGATAGCAGTTGCGTTAGAAGATATATCACTAGCTAATGCACTCTTTATCGCCTCTCTTTGCGTATGAGCTGATCCACTTAAACTTCCTATTGCAGAAGTATTAGAAGAGATATTACCAGCGTTAGTTGAAATACCACTTGCATTAGTTGATATGTTTGAAGCGTTAGTTGAAATATCTCCATCGTTAGAAGATATTGCTGATGCATTAGTTGAAATATTACTAGCGTTTGTTGAAACATTACTTGCAATTGAAGTACGAGCTGTATGAGCTGATCCAGATAAACTAGTTACACTAGATGCGATACTTGCTTGGTTAGCGTTAGAAGAAGTGACATATCCTGCGAATGCTGTATCGTTAGTTGTATCTACACTATTGATTAATGTTACAATTTCTGCAAAAGAATCCTTATCTGCTTGGGAACCATTTAAGATTGCATCAATTCTACCTTTCTCTGTACTGATTTTACCATCTAATCCTGATTCGATAGCTACCCTTTGTGAGTGAGCTGAACCAGATAGTGATGTAATCCCAGATGCATTTGTTGAGATATTACCAGTGTTAGTAGAAATACTACTAGCATTTGCATCAATGCTCGAATCAATCGAAGAACTAAATGCTGTAAAGCCAGTCGTTCCAGAAATCGTTACTTGCTCTGAACCTGATATTAATGTTGGTTTTCCAGTTACGTTAGCATATGCAACGCTGTCTGCTGTCAAACCTTCGAAGTTACCAACACCAGTAAAAGATCCTGAGAAGGATCCAGTTGCTTCGGCGTTAGTCATTTTAGGACTATGTATTCTCATTTTGTTTTGTTTTTACGCTTTTGTTATGTTATAATAAATATGTTTGTTATCTCTTTTAATATTAGCTTTTAATTACTATATTACCAGTAAACGTTTCGTCAAACGCCACGTATATATTATTGGAGTCTACTATAGAGACTTCACCTGGTAAAGTTAATTCTTTATTTGAATCGAATACACTTACTTGACAGAATTGTTCACCTAAACTATGAGTTACGGTGTATGAACTTGCTCCACTAAGTGATGTACGGAAAGTGCTATTATCTGATATGCCAGTAAGTTGTGATCCATCTCCTACAAAGGCAGATGCACTTACAAATGAGTTTACATTAAGACTGTTGAGAGAAGCGTCTGAACCGCTTACAATCAGTTTTTTCCAATTCGGCATTTTACTTTTTATTATGGTTGGTTACACTCTGTGCCCACTTCCTCTTACGAGGCCGATAATAGCTTTAATATAAATAGACGTAATATAATAAAAAAAGGCCCGAAGGCCTAATTTTATTCTTTATCTACTAGAACACTTAATTTGGCCATAATTTGATAAAATTGTTCAAACTCTGTACCTACATAAGTTGCTTTTCGTAACTTTGCTATTATGAAGGCAGCTTCAGCTTGTGTAATATCATTTGCATTTTTTACTGGTGCTGCCTTCTTTACTACTTTATCTTTTAATCCCATAATTTTACGTAACTTATTTAACATTTTTTATTAGCTGTATATCCAAATTTCTTCGTTGCTAGTATCTACGTGTACTGTACCTACTCCTTGGAAGGTTGGTGCTGCAGATGGACTTGCTCCTGCTGATTGAATGTTACCTAATTTAGATGTATGTGTTGCTGTTGTATCTTCAGCGCCAATTGCTTGACTAAATCCGAATACATTAGCAGGTGAATCCCAGAATATACCTGAACCTTGATTTACTGATCCGTCAGATCCTCCAAAGATTATACCAGCATCTCCTGCTGCACTACCTGAGTTAAGTAAGATAAATCTATCTTCTACGTTCAAGTTAGCAACTTGTGCTTGTACTGTATCTCCAGTAACGTTAAGGTTACCTGTGATTGTTACATCCCCTGTTAAGGTTGCATTATCAACTATACCGATTTGAATTTGGTTGTTAGTGACTGAAGTTTCTATCTCTCCTGAAGTACCTATTACTGATAAGGCATCTGCTTTAAGATTTACTGAATCGTTTCCTGATGATCCAGAGATTGCTAAAGTAGAGCTTAAGTTATTAATAGTACTGTTAAGTGAAGCTTCTATTGCTGTTCTCTGAGTATGAGCTGATCCAGATAAGCTTGAGATATCAGATGCTACAGATGATGCTAGTGAAGCATTAGCTGCTGCTGCAGATCCACTTAATGAACTGATGCTTGAATCTAATGTTGATTTAAGATTTGCATTAGCCGTATGAGCTGATCCACTTAATGAACTAATATCAGAACTTAATCCAGATACTAACGCTGCTCTTTGAGTATGTGCTGAACCTGATAGTGAACTAATATCACTTGATAATCCTGATGCTACTGCTACTCTTTGAGTATGTGCTGATCCACTTAATGTTGATACTGCACTACTAACTTCTGCATCTGTTGCAAATGTACTATCTAAAGAAGCAGTAAATGTTTCTAAGCTACTTAATCTACCATCCTGTACTGATTGTTCAGATGCAATTGAGGTATCAAGAGCGACTCTTTGAGCGTGAGCTGAACCACTTAAGCTTGATATGCCAGAAGTGTTATTAGAGATAGCTGTTGAATTAGATGAAATATCAGATGCATTTGTTGTTATATTAGATGCATTTGATGAAATATCACTTGCTAATGCTGATTTAATAGCTTCTCTTTGAGTATGAGCAGATCCACTTAATGAGCTAATACCGCTTGATAATCCAGATTCAATAGCAACTCTTTGAGAGTGTGCTGATCCTGACAATGAACTAATACCTGATGCATTACTAGAGATACTTGAGTTAAGAGCTGTTTGAATTGCTACTCTTTGAGAGTGAGCAGAGCCACTTAAACTTGTTACACTTGATTCTATTGCAGTTTGACGTGCGTTAGAAGAAGTAACGTATCCTGCGAATGCAGTATCATTTTCTGTATCTACTTGATTAATTAAAGTAACAATCTCTGCGAATGTATCTTTGTCGGCAGATGAGCCAGTTAAGATTGCATCGATTCTTCCTTTCTCAGTATCTATCTTACTATCTAATGAAGATTCAATAGCTACTCTTTGTGAGTGAGAAGAACCTGATAGAGAAGATATATCACTTGATAATCCTGATACTAAGGCTGCTCTTTGAGTATGAGCTGAACCTGATAGTGAACTAATATCGTTAGATAATCCAGAAGCTAAAGCTGCTCTTTGAGTATGAGCAGATCCAGATAATGAACTTACACTATT
>Ga0233402_1000701_pt1 | contig 12274 bp, 9 predicted proteins | sample 54DmetaG_FD_182705 | JGI IMG/M metagenome (GOLD analysis project Ga0233402, IMG submission 182705) | Seawater microbial communities from Monterey Bay, California, United States - 54D | ecosystem: Environmental > Aquatic > Marine > Coastal | place: USA: California | collected 2016-11-11 | reverse complement strand
AGGTTTTCTAAAGAAGAATTGATTAAAAAAACCCCAGCTGATGGTTTAGTTTCTGGTATTGGAAATATTAACGGTAAATCTTTTGGAAAGGAAATTTCAAAATGCTGTGTACTAAGCTATGATTATATGGTTCTTGCAGGAACTCAAGGCGGCTTTAATCATAAAAAAACTGACAGACTTATTTCAATTGCTAAAAAAGGAAATCTACCAATAGTATTTTTTGTGGAAGGTGGTGGTGGTAGACCTGGAGATGTAGACTTTGATGCTGTTAATTCTGGTGGTTTAGATCTTCCAACATGGACAGAATATGCAAAACTCAGTGGCAAAGTCCCTAGGATTTCCATTGTTTCGGGAAACTGCTTTGCAGGAAACGCTGCAATAGCTGGTTGTTCTGATTTAATAATAGCAACTAAAAACAGTTCTATTGGAATGGCAGGTCCTTCAATGATAAGAGAAGGTGGTTTGGGAGATTTTAAAGCAAACGAAATTGGACCATCAAAAATTCAATACGAAAACGGGGTAATAGATATTTTAGTTGAAAATGAAAAAGAAGCAGTAGAAAAAGTAAAGTTATATCTCTCGTTTTTTCAAGGAAATAAGTCAAAATGGAAAACTAGAAATCAAAATCAACTTCATGATTTAATTCCTGAAGACAGAAAATATGCCTATGATGTAACAAAAATACTTGAGTGTATTTTTGATGAAAATTCGGTTTTAGAATTAAGAGGAGGTTTTGCAAAAAACATGATAACATCACTAGCTAGAATTGAAGGAAAACCAGTTGGTATAATTGCAAATAGCACTAAACATCTAGGTGGAGCAATCGATAGTGATGCATCTGAAAAAGCTTCAAGATTTATGCAGTTATGTGACGCTTTTAATTTACCACTAATATCATTTTGTGACACACCAGGATTCATGGTAGGACCAACTCATGAAAAACTAGGACTGGTTAGAAAAACTTCAAGATTTTTTATCAATGGAGCTAACTTAAATATTCCTATTATAACGATTATACTAAGGAAAGCCTACGGACTTGGTGCAATGGCAATGGCTGGTGGTAGTTTTCACCAATCTTACATGACATTAAGTTGGCAAACCGGAGAATTTGGCCCAATGGGACTAGAAGCAAGCGTAGAACTAGGATTTAAAAAAGAGTTAGAGAGTACAAAAACTAAAAAAGAAAGAGATAAACTTTACAACAAATTAGTAAAAGAGGCGTACAACAGAGGAAAAGCCATAAATGCAGCATCAACAATGGAAATTGATGAAGTTATTGATCCAAAAGAAACAAGAAATTGGATTTCAAATGGTTTAAATAGTCATTCTAACGGAAAAGAAAATAACTCAAACTTTATAGATTCATGGTAATAAAAAGCCCCGATAAATCGAGGCTTTATATTAATAATTATTCTTAATTCTACTTTAGTAAAGTTGCATTCCAATATGCATTTCTTTGGGTTATTTTACCATCATTATCGAAATCATCTAAGTAAAAAACAGGTAGCACTACTTTTTTATCATCTGATTGTCTTACCATTGTGAAATTCCACCAAGATTGAACCACTTTAGAATCTCTCCAGTCATATTCAAGGTAATCAGGATAACCACTTTCGTCAAGCGAAGTAATGTTCCAACCAGAAAGTAATTTAGCATCTCTAGCTCTAATTTCTTCTTCATTCATTCCTTTTGATTCGTTAGAATCAATATAAGTAGCGTTTTTGGTAAAAAAACTAAATGCTTTATCAACATCTCCATTGGCAAATGCATACATTAATTTTCTAACAGTATTTATATTTTCATGATTAATATAAATTTTACCATTTTCTCTTTGAGCATATGAATCACGCATATTTATAAAGCTAGCTTCATTAGTATATTCTTGAACTGCTTTAATTGACTTATTGTCATTACTGATCAAATATAATCTATGAACTGGTGCATCAAATTTAGCTCCAGTGTTTTTATTAACTCCATATAAATGATCCCAAGTTTGAACCCAAAGTTGATCTCCTTCCTTATATTCAATAGCGTCAGGATATGCACCTTCAGATCTTTTAATTTGAAAATAATCCATATTGTTTACCCACCATGTCATATTTCCTACAAATTGAGTTTTAGTCCAGCCTTTAGCATTTTTGTTAAGTCCAACTCCATTGAAAATTCTGAAATCTTCAGCCAAAAAGGATTTAGCTTTATCCAAATCACCAGAAACCCAAGCATTTTGAAAAGATTCAACCATATCTATTGCTGGATGATCAACATATACAGTTCCGTTCTTTTTTTTTTGAGCACTAACAGAAAAAGTAATAAGTGCTATAAGCATAAATGTAATTTTTTTCATAATATTTTATTTAATTAGATTGACTAATATATAAAATAATTCAAAAAAACATTCGCTAAAGAACGTTAATTATTTTTTCACTACAATAAAAGTGGCTGTAGCTCCAGTAGAAAGGTTCCATTGGTTAGATGAGATTAAAGAATTAGCGTCATCAAAAACTCTTAATTCAGCTGTATTTGGCCCAGAACTACCTTGATTTAAAGCGGTAAAATCAATTTTATTAAAACCTTTAGAAAGAGGTAATTTAAATCCAGAAAAACTAGATTCCAAATAGAGATTATAAATAACAATGGAATCATTAACAGAAATTCTTACTCTATCTCCATCAACGTATTCAAAATCTCTACATAATATATTTACAAAAGTAGAACCAGTAGAAACATCTCCTAAATAAGCACCTTTATTGTAATCATTAGGTTTCTTGTCTTTTTCTCTATTTAATTTTTTTAAATAAATGTCACCAGGATTTAAAAAATTTTCTTTTTTATCTAGCCTTTTTGCTGTTGATGATTTTTCCTTTTTCTTTAAAGAAAAGTAGTTAGGATTCTTTGGAGTAATATCTAATTTTTTTAGAGCAGCAGATGCCGGTGGCAAAAGTTCTATCTTTCTCTTTGAATTTTCAATTTGAGAAAATCCAACAATAGAAAATAACAGAAAAAGTAAAACATTGATTCTAATTGATTTAATCAAGTTTAAAAAAATATTATATTTCATAATTTACAATAGGCAAATATGATGCCTTTTAAATAATTTAATCTAAAAATAAAGTTAAATTACTTGAAATACTTTTTGTATTTGAAATAAGAAGCAAAACCAAGAACAAAAACAAATAAGCCTGAATAGTACACAAAATCAGGTGTAATTATTTTATCTCCACTTGCATAAGAATGTAATCCTGATAAGTAAAAGTTAACACCAAAATAAGTCATTAATATACTAGCATAAGCAATTATTGACATTAAATTGAAAATCCATTTCCCTCTCAAACCAGGTATTAAACGCATGTGTAAAATAAAAGCATAAATCATAATACTAATTAATGCCCATGTTTCTTTTGGATCCCATCCCCAATATCTTCCCCAACTTTCATTAGCCCATTGACCTCCAAGAAAATTACCAATTGTAAGCATTATTAATCCTACGGTAATTGTTAACTCATTAATAATTGTTAACTCTTTTAAATTTAAATCAATTTTTTTCTTATTTTTTTCATTTGTAATTAAAATAAGAAACAACGAAACTATTCCAAGTATCATTCCTAGTGTTAATGGACCATAACTACCAACTATAACTGAAACATGAATCATTAACCAATAACTATCTAAAACAGGAACTAAATTTGCAATTTCAGGATCCATCCAACTCCAATGAGCAATCATCAATATCATAGCAGCAACAAACGAGGTTGAAGCTAAGGTTAAATCAGATTTTCTACCAAAAGCTAATCCAATTCCGACAGTTGCCCAGGCTAAATAAATCATTGATTCATAAGCATCACTCCAGGGGGCATGACCAGAAATATACCAACGAGCTATTAATCCCAGAGTATGTAAAACAAATAGGGACACAATAGAAAATTTTAAAAAATTAATAAGATAATTTAAAAACTTTTTATCATTAAAAATTTGAAATATTAAAAAAACGAACATCAAAGCCCCAACGTACATATACCAACTAAATAAACTTCTAAATATATCATACTTGTTATATAGAATCTCTGCGTTGATTTGATCCTTTGAAGGTAATACTGAAGAACCATATTTATTTTGAAAGCCTTTTATACTTTCTAAAATTTTAGTTGAATTTGCGTAATCATTAGTTTCTATGTCATTTTTTAATGATCCTAAATAAAGTGGTAAAATATTTTTTACATACAGTGAATCAATTCCTTTAAAATCATCAATATTTAAATCTTTGAAAGAGACCCATTTATTACCTGGATCGTTTGGAATTGGAAAAATTGTTAAAATTTTTCCATCTAAAGCTGAAAACAATAAATTAACTTTTCGATCAGTTTCGATAAAATCTTTTTCAAAAGCATTAGGCAAAACAGATTTATAAGATCTTTCAAGCTGCTTGGCGATTTTATAATTTCCTTTCTCATCAAAGAAATCTGTAAAAGCTGCGTATTTTTCTTTATTATTTCTTCCGATAATTTTTCGTAAACTATCGTTTCCTCTTTTTAAATATATAATTGGAACGTTATACCATAATATAGGGTCTTTAGTAATGGATAATAGAACTTGGTCAGCATTTAAATTTTTATAAGAATCCGATTTACTAACTTTTCTTAAAACCTCTGAAGCAAAAGTATTTAAAGGCTTCATTCTTCCACCAGAGTCTTGTATAACTATACTACCAAATTTAGATGCATGCGATTCATCAACTGGATTATTGATAATAATAGAATCGATCTGACTTAAATTAATTTTTTGTTGATGATCATGTGAATCCTGAGAATAAATTAATCCCGAAAATAAAATTAATATCAGTGTTAAATTTTGTTTTTTTATTTTAACTTTTTCCAATTGCTTAGCTAAATCTTTAAATCGTGTTTTTCCAAAAAACATAATTCCTAATAATCCTATGTAAAGTAAAAAATAACCTATATAAGTAATTAATGTTCCAAAATAATCATGATTTACAGAAAGTACTGTACCTTTTTCATCTGGATCAAAACTAGCTTGAAAAAACCTATAACCTGAGTGATTCAAAATATGATTCATATAAATATCGTAGTCAAATGACTCTCCATCAATTACTGTAACTTTACTCATAAAACTACTGTAACTTTTTTCGGTCCCAGGATACTTTTCAGCTATAAAATCATTTAACTTTATTTCGAAAGGCAACTTGTTTTCAAGTGAACCATATTTTAATAAAAATTCTAAACCACCTACTTCAATTTTTTCTGGATCATTAACTATTCCTTTGGCTCCTAATAACCCTATTTCTTTATAATCTCCGTTTGATGAAACTTTTAGAAACAGACCATCTTGTTGTGTTTCTTCATCAGATTTAATAATTTCAAATCTTCCATTTATTACAGGATTTGGGAAAACGAATTGTAATCCAGCAACGTTATACAATGATCTTAATAATAATACTTGATCAGTATTTTGTTTGAGATTTCCTTGCATTTGGTCTGCCATACGCATGTAATCTCCAGAAAAAGGACTATTAATAATTAATTCATTGCCGGAATCACTAATATTTATTGCTCCTTCTGTTGGTTTGTTTAACGCAAATAATATGTTGTGAACGCTAGTTACTTCTCCAAATTTTAAAAAATGTTCATGACGATTTCCTTTACTAGCCTCAACAATTTTTAAATATTTTTCTCCATTTTCATTTTCAATTAATTCTTTTTTTGCATTTTCAATAAAATCTATGTATTCAATGGTAAAATCCTGACCTTTAAAATCATAATTCCAACTAAAGTCATTATTTGTATGTTCAGAAAATAAAAAATCATCTTTTAACATTTTTCTACTAACCTCTCCATTTACTTCTCCATCTACAACAGCTGTTAAATAAGTTTTTTCAGAAAGAAAACTATTTGAAGTTGAGTTTTCTCTTATTGGCATAACACCTTCATAACCTATGTATCTGGTCACACCTGCTCCTACAATTATTAGAATCCATGAAATATGAAGCATTAAAACTGGCCATTTATTAAACTTTAAAAGGTTATATCTTTTAATGTTAAATAAAAAATTTATAACAAAAACTACTAAAATAAGCTCAAACCAAGTAGCATTATAAATTAAAATTTTTGCAGTTACTGTTCCGTAGTCATTTTCAATGAATGTTCCTATTGCCATTGCAAATGCATAAACAATAAATAAAAAAGCAGTAAGTCGGGTTGATACTAGAAAAGATATTAATTTTTTACCCATTTATTTGTAAAATTACAGTCTTGATTGTCTTTATTAATATTAATATATGTATCCTCAATTTTTTCGATCATCCAACTTTGAATTCTTTTAAGTTGTTTTTCTTTGAGGGCTAATTCTTTAATTTTAATAAAATCCTGAGAATAATCCGCAATATGCTCATCAAATCTATTACTAACTTTAAGTATTTTATATTTTTTTACTCCTCTTTGATCTTCATCTAATAAAGGCATTGAAATTTCATTATCTTTTAGCCTTTGTGCTTGACTGTAAAGAACTGGATCCATTTTAGTTAATTCAAAACGAGTATCTCCAGTTGTGGGGTTAATTAATACACCACCATTACTTCTTGTTTCGACTTCATCAGAAAGTTCTTTTGCAGCTTCTGTAAATGTTAATTCACCATCTATAATTCTTTTTCTAATTAAATCAATAGTTCTTTTAGCTTCAACTATGGCCTCATTTGTAACATCTGGAATTAAAAGTATATGTCTTGCATCTACTTCTTGACCTCTAATTTTTTCAACTTTTACAATATGCCAACCACTTTCAGTTTCAAAAGGATCAGAAACTTCGCCTTCTCTTAATCTGTAAACAGCGTCTCTAAATTCTTTGTGCATTGTAGGTCTATTTCTGTTTAATGTATACATACCTCCAGTTGCTCTAGATCCCGGGTCTTGCGAATACAAAATTGCTTTTGTTGCAAATGAAGAACCATTAACTACAATATCATTCTTAATAGTTTCTAATCTTCTAATGACTTTATCTTGTTCTTCTTTGGATACTTCGGGGTTAATTATGATTTGAGCGAGTTCAAGTTCAGCTCCAAAAACTGGTCTTTCATATTTAGGGATAGAATAAAAGAATTGTCGAACTTCATCCGGTGTGATTTCAATTTCTTCAACTATTTTATTTTGCATTAGTTCTGAAAGCTGCCTTACTTTATTAATTTCAAACAATTCAGATCTAAACACCTGTTCATCATTTTTTTTGTAAAACTCAAGTACTTTTTCTATGCTTCCAATTTGATCAACAAAATAATCGATAGTTCTATCTACATATGAATAAATAGAGTTATTATCAACTTGTAAACTATCTTGCTCGGCATGATGAGCATAAAGTTTATCTTCCATCAGCTTTCCTAAAAGACTACATCTGGTAATATTTTGTGTTGACACACCTTGAGATTGAAGGTCTATAAGAGTTTTATCAACATCTGATTCTAAAATGACATAATCGCCAACTACGGCTGAAACTCCATCAATCTTTATTTTAGTTTGGTAATTAGTACTTTCTGTATTCTGACTAAATACGAAAGAGGTAAAAAATAAAATTATTAAAAAGTAATTATTAATTGGTTTCATAAAATTCAAATTCATTTTGTTGGAGGGCATCTTCAATTATTTCGTTTTCAAATTTACTAATAAACTCCAATTTTTTCTTATTTAAAAGTACTTGTTTTAAAGTCGATTTGATAAAATCAAATGGAGCAATATCGTTTTTAAGCTTATAATTTTTAATATTGATCAAATATAGTTCCAAAGAATCTTCTAATCTATAAAATAACTTATTTTTAACAATATTTTGTTTTAATCTATCATTTATATCAGGTAATTTATTAAAAAAAACATCTTTATTAATCCATAAAGAGTCATTAAAATAATAAGAGGAAAATTGTAACGATATTGAGTCTAAAAATATTTTATCACTTTGTTTAAATCTTTTGAATCTTTTAACTACATCTTTTAAATTATAATTTTCACTGTTTATTTTTAAATACCTTGCATTAATTATTTCCTGATTAAGTTTAAAATTTAATTTATTTATGTTATAATATTCTCTTACAGATTGTTCTGAAATAAAAGTATCCATTGCAGATTTGACTATCTTCTCTTGATAAGCATAAGAAAACAATTCATTTTTATAAGACTCGATCAATTGATTTAAATCTCCTTGCTTTTTATCTCCTAAGTTTACAAGAGCTTTTTTAAACAGTAATTTTTCTTTGGCCCAATTATTTATACGATTTTTAACAAAAATCACACTGTCTTCTTCAGAAAGTCCAGTAGGAAAAATCTCTATTAAATCGGATTTATAATAAAACTCATCTCCCAACCTAGCTAAAACTTGATCTGGTTTGTTTTCTATAAAATCACAACCAATAAATAGTAAAAAAAATATATATACTTTCAAAATAAAATTATCTAGAATAATTTGGTGATTCTTTTGTTATCATAACATTGTGAGGGTGACTCTCTTTTATACCAGCTCCAGTTATTTGAACAAACTTTCCTTTATCCTTAAGTTCATTAATGTTTTTACTTCCACAGTAGCCCATACCAGATCTAATTCCACCAACAAATTGATGGATACTTTCAACTAAATCTCCTTTATAGGGAACTCTTCCTACAACTCCTTCTGGAACTAATTTATTAGATTCATTAACTGAATCTTGAAAATATCTGTCCTTACTTCCTTTTTGCATAGCTTCAATCGACCCCATTCCTCTGTATGACTTAAACTTTCTTCCTTCGTAAATAATAGTTTCACCTGGAGATTCTTTTGTTCCAGCCAATAGAGAACCTAACATCACACAATCGGCTCCTGCTGCAATTGCTTTAGTGATATCTCCAGTATATTTAATACCTCCATCAGCGATTACTGAAACTCCAGATCCCTTTATTGCATTAGAAACTTCATAAATAGCAGATAATTGAGGATACCCAACACCAGCTATAACTCTTGTTGTACATATAGAGCCCGGTCCAATACCTACTTTGACTCCATCAGCTCCAGCCTCAACTAAAAATTTAGCTGCTTCTGCAGTTGCAATATTTCCAACTATGACATCAATTTTTGGAAATTTATCTTTAATTTTCTTTAGAATATTTAAAACCCCCTTCGAATGGCCGTGAGCAGTATCAATTACAACGGCATCAACTCCAGCTTTACACAAAGCCTCACATCTTTTTATAGAATCATTTGAAACTCCAATTGCAGCTGCAACTTTTAATCTTCCAAAAGAATCTTTATTGGATTTAGGTTTTAAAAATAATTTTTGAATATCTCTAAATGTTATTAATCCTAATAATTTATTTTGTTTGCTTACAACTGGAAGTTTTTCAATTTTATGTTTTTGTAATATCACTTCAGCTTCATCCATTGTAACTCCCTCATTAGCCGTAATTAAATTAGATTTGGTCATAACCTGTGATAATTTCTTATTATTATCATTTTCAAATCTTAAATCTCTGTTGGTAACAATACCAATTAGAATATTGTTTGAGTCTACAACAGGAATACCTCCAATACTGTACTCTTTCATACAATGCTTAGCTTCAGCAACTAATGAGTTTGCATTTAATGTTACAGGATCTAAAATCATTCCTGATTCTGATCTTTTAACTCGTTTAACTTTTTCAGCTTGCTGTTCAATAGTCATACTTTTATGCAAGACCCCTAAACCTCCTTCTTGAGCCATAGCTATAGCCATTTTACTTTCTGTAACTGTGTCCATAGCAGCAGAAACAACAGGGATATTTAAGTTAATATTTCTAGAGAATTTAGTTGTTAAATCAACTTGATTTGGAAGACATTCTGAATATGATGGCACTAACAATACATCATCGTAAGTAAGTCCTGTTCCAATAAATTTTTTGTCTGGGAGTTTCATAGCAATTAACTTATTAATTAATTGCATGCAAATATACTAAATTATTAATCCTTAAATAACTTGAGATCTTTTAATATTAAAAAAGCTGATAATAAAAATGACAAAGTCATTAATACGCCAGAAAATATTACCACATACTTGAACCAAAGAATTTCAAGCCAAAGCAAGTAAATACCTCCAAAAGTTAAAAGTATTGAAACAAATGGTTCTATTGCTAAAAAAAGCTTTAATCTAAAATTAATATTGGTCATACAAACTAAAAAACCCATCAAAAAGAAAATAACAGACATTGAAAGAATATGAGAATGAATAATAGTTAAAATTTCTCTTTCACTCTTTTTGAACTTCATAACGTCAATATCATCTTCGGAAAACTCATTGCCATTATACTGCTCAACTAAACCATTTGGGGTTGTACTATTTGAATAATCAACGAAAACTACACTTGAAATAAAGCCAATACTTGTTACTAATACAAATGTTGCTATTAGATATTTAAATTCTTTTGAAAGTTCTGAAAGACTGTTTATTTTGAGCACCGCGCAAAAATACTATATTATTTTGTTTTGAATTAAAAAATTCAAAGAACTTAATAATTCATTTACAGCATTGGTCATAGATTTAACTGAGATCGTTGCACCAGATATTGCTGAAATATTTTGTCTGTAAATAAATTTATGATTAGTTCCCTTTAAAAGAAACTGCTTCAACCATCTTTTACTGCCAATTTCACCTCCCCAGCTTTCTCTATACAACAAAACTTTTGCTTTTTTAATCACAAATTGATTATCAAAAAGAACTAAATACTCAAAAGTTTCAGTTTTACTTGGTGCAGTTCCGACATATGCATAACCAAGCTTAATGTCGTTAGAGGAAATTTCCAGAAGTCTATTTCCAGAAAAATCTGCAGTTAGTTCTTTAATAGGCTGAATTTGTACTGGATTCAATTCAAAATCTTCTAATACAAAAACTTTAGAAATTTCTTTTTTTACTTTTTTTAAAATGTTTTTATATAAAACATTTTCATGATTAGAAAAAGAACTGCATAGTATTACTACAAAATATAACAAAACAAAGCTCCAATTTATTTTTCTATGCAGTCCCATCTACTAATTAATTATTTGAATTTTTTAAAAGAATACACCAATACCCATATTAAATTGACCTTTTGATTCGCTATCAGGAACAGCTGTACCTTTTGATTGCCAGTCCATTTTAAAGACAGCTCCGTCAGCTAAATGATAAGAAAAACCAAAAGTAGTTTCTTTTCTGTGAAAAGATTCGTTTTTAGTTAAATTTCCTGCAACCTCAGCGTGAGTATCAAAATCTTCATATCTTAAAAAAACATCAAGTTTTTGTCTAGCTGTTAATGGAAGTAAATTATAAGCCCCCTCTACATAATATCCACTCATTTTCGAACCCAAATCCTTTCCCGATGCAAGATTGTACTTGTCTGTATCTGAAAGTGAAGCATTTATGTATTCCGATCTTGCAGAAAAACGATTTTTTACATATCTAGCGTCAAATCCAATCATAGATAATCCAACCTGAGAACCTACAACACTTTTATCAGTCGTTTGTGTTTTTCCGTTGTATAAACTTAAACCAAATTTAAGACCAGGTAGTCCATAATAGTCAACTCTAGCAGCAAAATTTGCATTGCTTCCTACAGATTCAGCACCTTTTTGTCTTCCAGATCTAAGTCCATTTGTTCCTTTTAATTTATAAGCTCCATTATAAGAAATGAATCCATTCATTACGTAAGCTTGGTATCTTAATGATGCACTATTAATTCTACCATAAACCCCTAATCCCATTTCTCTCCAAGTTGTAGGCACTAATTTATTATTTAGACTAGGTCTTTCTACACCATTATATGTTGTTGGCTCATGATATTCGTTAACGATTCCCATAGGAACTAGCATTAACCCTCCTCTTAAATTAAAGTTATCAGAAACTCCATAGTTTAAAAAAGCTTGTTCAACGTAAACTTCCTTAACATGCTCAAATTCAATTTCAGTGATAAAAGAAACTCTATCGTCAAATTTATATGCAAAAAGCATTACAAGTCTTTGAACATCAATTTCAGAAACCCCAGAATCGGGATCATTGTAAGTAATTTCTCCATATCCACCGATTTTAAGTCCAGTAGCCATTGTTTGAAGACTTAACATTTGTTTTTCGGAACTGTTCTGAGAAAAAACAGAAAACGAAGTTAAAAGTATAAATATAAATATTTGGTTTTTCATGTTATTTTTATTTAGATTAATTATAAATAGAGTGCAAACATAAGTGTTAAAAACTTATAAAACAAGCTTATTTTTAATTAATCTAAATAAGAATAGTGAAAGTTTACAGTAA
>Ga0233402_1000684_pt1 | contig 12528 bp, 10 predicted proteins | sample 54DmetaG_FD_182705 | JGI IMG/M metagenome (GOLD analysis project Ga0233402, IMG submission 182705) | Seawater microbial communities from Monterey Bay, California, United States - 54D | ecosystem: Environmental > Aquatic > Marine > Coastal | place: USA: California | collected 2016-11-11 | reverse complement strand
ATGGTTTACATTATAAGTTCAATTCCCGCCGCCTCCACCAAACAAGTGATCTAGGAGTCACTTCGCAAAACTAAGTACCTAGTAAATACCCATACAGGCCAGTATATCTGGTCATGTATGGGTCTTTTAAGTTCTATCACTATCTTTATCGATCGACAATCTAATGCCGGCTGACGTGTGCTACGGGAGAGAAGAGACTACATTAAGCCAAAAGGACCGGATTAAACTGAACCCCATCGCCTTTTGGAGGAAAAACCATCATTGTTTTCAACCAACACACATTTCACGAGCTAAACCGTCTCTTAGATCATCAGGCAGTCATTAGTCACTAAAGCCCCGATGGAAGCCTGAAAGAGGGTTAACCAGCTAGCCCCTATCTTTTCCAATCCTCAAGCTTGTGATCGAGTATTAAGGCAACAAATCTCTGAGATTGTAGGCAGTGGTGGCTTTTCGATCTATGGTCCGGAAACTTTAAAGAGACTTTGGTATCTGCGCTTGATCTCTAGCCTCTCGAAAAATTCGGCAAACTTATATCGATACTTACCTCTTGTCGGAGCCAATCTCGGAGTGCTGCCACCATTGATAACTGGCTTTTCTCCGAACGACATACCAAATACCAGCGATTGGGGTTGGGCACCCTGCGATCAGGGAATAAATCTATCAGGTTGCCCGCATTGAGTTCTTGGACGATGTATGGCTGTTGCCCGAGAGCAATGCCCATACTCTGACAGGCACTGGATAGCGCAACATCGTAACTTTCAAATTGTAGGCCAGCATCGGGAGAAATTCCGCTCACTTTATTATGATTTAACCACACTTGCCAATCACCAGCCGAGGGGTAGACTTGCAGGATGTGCTTTTGTAGCAGTTCTGTAGGGTCATCGATTGGGCCGTGCTTGTGCAGATATTCTGGGCTGCAAACGGGGAATAGCTCGCAATCGAACAGATGATCATAGTGTAAGGAGCTGTCAGTATTCTGCCCAATTATGATTGCTGCGTCGATGTCCTCTTCGGCAAAATTAACGTCGTCTTGAGAAGTGTGCAGGCGCACTTGAATATGGCTGTGTGACTCCTGGAATCGAGGTAGGCGTGGTAGCAGCCAGCGCAGTGTGAAAGTCGAGTAAAGGTGCAGGTTAAGCACGGACACCCCACTCTCCTCCAACAGCATTTGGGAACCCTCGGCAATGCTATCAAAGGCGTTGCGCATGATGGGATAAAGAAGTTTGCCCTTGCGAGTGAGGTTAATTTTTCGTGTTTCTCGGGTAAATAGAGTGGCGCTTAGCGCCTCCTCCAATATTTTAATTTGGTGGCTCACTGCAGATTGGGATACGCAGAGTTCTTCAGCGGCATGTTTAAAACTCATGTGTCGAGCTACGGCCTCGAAGACACGCAAGGCATTAAGGGGTGGCAGTTTACGGTGCTGTTTGAAGCTAGTCATAATGGTTATTTATGAAACGACTGTGTTCAGCAGTAAACAACAATGTAAGGATTCTTGCAATACTGGCATGAGAAAAATTCAGGTATATGGCATTTTTTATCATTTGCCGCGAACATTTTTTATTGCGACTATAAGTTGAGTCACTTCTTTTACGGGACAGGGTAATAAAGACTTCAATGTTAGTGGGAAATTAGAGGGATACTCCTCGATTAGCGCCAGTAACTGCTGATGATTCGGACAAACGACATTGAAAACTTTACCAGCAAATGGTGTTGAGGAGCACATCTACAATGTCAACCGAGAAGTAGCAAATCCATAGGCCCTAGTCACCAAAGGTCGTTGGGAAGGCGCGGTTTGCTAGGGCATGCAATGAGCCAAATGTGCTGGTGCAATCTTGATTACTCCAGCTTTTAATGAACCAATTGGGGTCGACTTTGCCATCAATCACTGACAGGTATGCTGGGGCGAGGTGGCATCGTCTAAGCTGCTCTGGTGCATAAAAGACGGTTACAATTGCAGGTGCATACACGTAGTGGTGATATATGTATCAACGAATAATGTTAAAGCGGAGCTAATCCGATCGCATGCATGGTTGTTGAGACGAGACTGGTGAATTCTCAATGATGTACTGCGATTTAAAATGCCGAACAATACGACAAGGGTAATAAGATGCGTTTAATTATAATGTTGCTGTGTCTGGTCTTTAGCCACACTTCCATATCCCTACAAAGATACACACTGCAACACGATGACCTAGAACGGGAATACTTCGTGCATCAGCCATCGCAACAGTCTGAACAGGCACAGCCATTGGTGATCGCCATTCATGGTTATTCCAGCACGGCTACGGGCTTTGAGGAATACCACGGAATGGCATCGGTAGCCGATCGCCATGGATTTATAATCGCCTATCCTCAGGGTAGCCATTTCGTAGATCGCAGGGATCCCAAGGCAAGCTGGGTGGTCACCTCTTGGAATGACTTGGCTGCTAATACCCCAGTGACGAGTGCTGGACCGCACTGCACTAATGAGGCGATGCCGGCCCCAAGGCCTCCAGAATGTGAAGAATTTTCACGCTGCAGTTGGACATCATGCAATGACGATCTCGGTTTCCTGGAGCGGATGCTGGACCAACTGCAACAGGACTTCTTAGTAGATCCACGGCGCATCTATCTGTTGGGGGTTAGCAATGGTGGCATGATGGCACTGACTCTGGGTTGCCGACTGCCGGAGCGTTTCGCTGCCATGGCGTCGATCATCGCGCAACTGGCGCCAGGACATGATTGCGGCCCCACTACTGATTTACCAATGATTCACTTGGCTGGTGCCAAGGATACTATTGTAAAGATTGACGGTAAGCCTGGTGTGGACGGGTTTATCTATACCAGTCGTGATCAGACCCTTAAAACCTGGGCCCTCTCCCACTCTATGTCCTGCCAAGTTGGCCCTCAGCGCTGGAGTTCATCCCTGTCAGATGATTTGGGACTTGATTGCGTCAGCTATAGTGATTGTCGGGTCGATGGACAAGAGGTGGTGGGCTGTGTCGATCCACAAGGTGATCACGATTGGCCTGGTCAGCGAGTGAAATATCGTGGTGCTACCTGTGTGACCAACTTACAGATTAGATCAATTCCAGATGCGCCGCTCTGTCCAGCTTCTGGAGAGGTTTACGATGACCGAGGAATGGAGCTGGTTTGGCAGTTTTTCAGTCGCTATCCTGATACCTGAGTGACCTTTGTCCATCTTTTTTGGTATACGCCTTAAGATGCTGGTGACTGGCCGAGGTGGTCGGGCTGATAACTCTAGTAATACGTGGATCTACTTACGGGATACTTCATTATGTCAATAATTAAAAAACTTATATTTGTACTGGCTATCACTTCCATTGCGCCCACATTAGCAGCACAGGAGGTCATTAATATATGGCAAGGTAATATCATGCCATACCACAAAGAGAGTGATATAGAGGAGTATCAAGAAAACTGCTGGGAAGAAAAAATGTGCGTTTTTAACGTCGTCAAACCAACCCTCACTATTTACCGAGCAATAGGTAAAAATACGGGTAAAGCGATTATCGTTTTACCTGGAGGCGGTTACCAAACAGAAGCGATAACCCATGAAGGATATGAAGTTGCTGAGGCATTATCCAAAAAAGGTATTACCGCTGCTGTATTAAAATACCGCCTACCAAACCCTAAAACATCAACAAAACCAGAGTTAACACCATTATCAGATGTAAGAGAAAGCATTAGGCTACTACGTGCTCAAAAAGAACAATACGGTATTGAAAGTAATAAAATTGGCGTGCTTGGTTTTTCAGCAGGAAGCCACTTAGCCACTATTGCTGGGTTGTGGCCATCAACAGTACCATCGGAAAACCCAGATTTTTCACTGCTTATCTATGGCATCACAACCTTAAACGATGAAAACAAGAAATGGCTAGAACACAACATGTATTTCAGGCCACTAACAAGCGAAGAAACAAAACAAAACACCTTATTAAACCTGGTTTCAAAGAATACGCCACCGGCCTTTTTAGTGCATGCAATGAACGATGATGTATGCCACTACACTGAAAGCACATTATACGCTGAAGCACTTACCAAGCAGGGTATAGACGTAGAAACTCACCTATATGCCAAAGGCGGACATGGGTTTGGCTTGGGCCGTATAGAAGACGGAACCATTGGCTGGCTTAATTTATCGGTAGAATGGGTAAAACGACTTTAGCTTAATGAACGCTACTAATATGTCCCGGCCGGCCTCTCGGTTTACTGTGATATGGGGTCAGTTTTTAGTTTCAGAAAAGAGCATAACCAATGATTTAGTGTTGTGGTGGGCATCATAATTTTGCTGACGATATCTGCTGACTTCCCAGCCTTCTGCCTTGGTTTTTACAATAGCAGCAATTAGTGCGTCACTGTTTATGGCCCCTAGCTCTCGTAGAGGTAAGTCAATTTTCATTCTGGGGATCCTTATGGTTACAGACTTAACAACCTGAGTAATCGTCCAGCTTTTTCATTCATAAGTAAAGCGTGTTTGATATGAGTCATTTTGAAGTGAGCGTTAGATTTAATCATTTGCCCCTGCCTATTTGACCAAATACCCTAACAAAAAATTATAAGTAGATTATCAACTATAAAATAATCGAAAAAGCATGGAAACACGAAAAGACATGAAAAAAATAATTTATAACATTCCGATTTTCCTTGTAGCATTTATGTTACTACAGGCATGTTCTCAAACCGTTGAGCAAAGAAATTTAAGCGTGGCTACCCCCGAAGAGGTGGGTATGTCGACAGAACGGTTGGAAAGATTGAAAAATCATATGCAAAATGAAATTGACGACGGTAATGCTCCCGGAATAACTACGATGATAGCACGTCATGGTAAGATCGTTCATTTTGAAACCTATGGCTATCAAGATATAGCAAACAAAATACCCATCGATAAAAATACAATATTCAGAATCTATTCGATGACAAAACCCGTTACAGGTGTAGCATTAATGATGCTGTATGAGGAAGGAAAGTTTCAATTGTCAGATCCGGTCTCAAAATATATTCCCGAATTTAAAGAAATGAAGGTAGTAGAGAACGACCATGACCGTAACCCAAAGCTGGTAGACCAGGAACATGAGATGACAATTCGCGAAATCATGACTCATAGTGCAGGCTTTACCTATGGATTATTTGGAAATACTTATGTAGATAGCCTATACCGCGATGCCGATACATTGAATTACCATGCTACATTAAAAGAAATGGCAATTTCCCTTTCGGAAATTCCATTATTGTACCAACCCGGCAAAAATTATCACTATAGTATTTCGGTCGATGTGCAGAGTTATTTGGTTGAAGTACTATCCGGCATGTCATTCCGCGATTTTCTTCAGGAAAGACTTTTTACCCCATTAAAAATGGTAGATACCGATTTTTGGGTTCCCGAAGAAAAAATGGAAAGATTTGCCGAAGTATATGACCGAAAAAAAGGCGAAGGCCTGAAATTATCCACTGAAATAGTTGGCTTAGATCCCAATGTATTTAAAGCTCCGGTAACCTTTTTTAGCGGTGGCGCCGGATTTGTTTCCACTACCATGGATTATATGCGCTTTTGCCAAATGTTGCTAAACGGTGGCGAGTTGGATGGCGTAAGAATACTTGCACCTAGAACGGTAGACTTAATGAGCATGAATCAGTTGCCCGATGGAGTAAAAGGACCTGAAGGCTATGATTTCGGGATTGATTTCGCAGTAGTTAAAGATGGAGATAATGGCAATTCGATTGGAGCATATTACTGGGGCGGAATGGCTGGAACATGGTTTTGGATTGACCCCGTAGAAGATCTAATTTTTGTTGGTATGCGTCAGCAATTTGGGGAAAGGCCCGACCTTGAAAGCATTTCAAGTTCACTTACTTATCAGGCAATAATTGAGTCGAATCAATGGTAAATACTAAAACAACAAAAATGAAACTCATTGAAAAGATAACAGGAAATATTTTAAATTAAATACTCATGTTGTGGGAAGAAAATTTCAACGATACGAAGAATATATTTCAATATTTACTACAAAAACCATATCAAATAATAAGTAGCGAGTTAGAGTGGATATGAGCACTGAAATAGGTCCGATTGAAAGACTACAGCAAGAACCAATGAGTGCTGGACAATGGTATGTTGTAGCAATCTGTATTGGTATTCTGGCGTTGGATGGATACGACGTTTTGTCCATCGCTTTTGCAGCACCTGGAATTACTGCAGAATGGGGTATCTCTAAAGCCACACTTGGGGTCGTGCTTTCGCTCGAACTGATGGGGATGGCCTTAGGTTCCATTCTCATGGGAGCCCTTGCAGATAGCCGAGGGCGCCGAACAACATTATTGCTTGGCCTGATTATTTTGACGGTGGGAATGTTGTGTGCTGGGGCTGCGCCGAATTTGTACTTTCTGGGCTGCGCTCGAGTTTTTACCGGAATAGGTATTGGGGGTTTGTTGGCAACGGCGACGGCGACTTCATCGGATTTTTGCAACGACAAAAACCGCGCTCTTGCCGTGGTTTTGGTGGCTGGCGGTTTTGCCTTTGGCGTCTATCTGGGTGCATCATTTCTCGCACCTTTGCTGAGGGAGTTCGACTGGCGCGTCACCTTTTATCTTGGCGCGTTTGTAAGCCTCATATTCATTCCGCTGGTGTACTTTTGGGTTCCTGAAACGATTACTTTTCTCGAGCGTAAACGGCCAGATGACGCACTGGATCGGATACAGCGCATCATGAGACGCTTTGGCCACCCAGTGCCCGAAAGCCTGCCACTAGTAACAGCTCGCAACGTTGAGCCGGTGGGGGTTGCTAGCTTGTTTAAATCTGGTTTAGCCCCTATTACCTGTATTTTAGTTTTCGCCTACCTGGGCAATGTGGGAACGTATTACTACTTCGTAAAATGGATCCCCACAGTTGTTTCGGACTTTGGCTATTCTTCTTCGGAAGCAACGACTGTTTTAGGTATTATCAGTCTTGGCGGCGTGATCGGTTCCGTTGGACTGAGTATCATTACAAGATTTTTACCGATTCGACCCTTGATGGCACTGTGCTTGATCTCAGCGGCAATAGGCGTTGCGGCTTTTCCGTACTTCACCGAAACATTGCAGAGCATGAAGTCTATTGGGTTTATAACAGGCCTGTTTATTTTTGCGGCCATCTCTGGCTTTTTTGGCTTGTTCGCTATTTCTTACCCATCCTCACTACTCGGTACAGGTTCCGGCCTGGTATTGGGTATTGGCCGTGGTGGAGCGGTACTGGGGCCAATGATCCCTGGCTTCCTATTCGCAGCCGGCATCGTATTTGAAAATATCGCCATTATAATGGCTTCTGGCTCGTTTTTGGCCGGAGTAGCTGTGCTGTTTTTACGGCCTCAGATAAAAGCGTAACTCGCCGACATGTGACTATGCTTCCTGGTCAAGCCTTTTACTGGTTTTGCGCCTTTCCTGTCGATTTCCAGTCAGATTGTCCACTTTATGTTCGACGAAACAAGTAGTGCCAGTAAATACAAGTAGTAGCATAGTAAAGGAAGTCGATGTTGCTGATAGGCAATTATATACCTAGTTCATCAATACCGGCCGGTTAAGTTGTCGATGCGTTTTAGAGGAGACTTATGAACCTGTCACTGACTGAAGAAGCCATGATCCAGGATAAGGCGCGCAAGTTTGCGCAAAACACCCTGGGAACTGTTGCAGCGCAGCTGGACCGCTGTAAGGATGACAAATCTGAGAGACCATTGATTCTACGGAATTTAAAGTAGCTGGCTGATCTCGCCTTTATCGCGGACCAATTTCAGGGCGCACCATCACCAATTGTCACGATGACACATGTAGCCTTATTTGTCGGCTATTCTTTCACTAGGTCAAGGTTTTATTTAATGACTGGAAGTAAAATGTGAGACGGATATTTATCGGAGTGATAAATAGTGTTTTTTGCTATGACCGATTTCGTTTCATCATAATTATTTCCGCCGGTGTTTAAGTTTCTCTCCCAGCGGGGAAAATTGGAGCTGGATACTTCTATACGTATACGGTGACCTTTTGCAAAATAATTGCTGGTTGCATTGAGGTCGATTTCAATCTTATAAATATTATCCGGATGCATCAGTTCGGCTTTAGATAAGCTATTTCGGTAGCGCATGCGTAAAGCGCCTTCCTGTATATTAAACGCTTTGCCGTTTGGGTATACGTCAACAAGCTTTACGGTGAAGTCAGTGTCTAATGCGGAAGATGAAACATAAAGTATTGCTTTCAGGTTACCTGTGACTTCTAAGCCTGTATCAAGCTCCTCAGAACTAAATACAAGCATGTCTTCACGCAGCTCAACGTCTGATTGGTCGTAACTACCAGCTTCTTTTTCACTGCCAGTACAGCAAGTGTGGCCGCCAAGAGAAGGTACTGGATTTTCAGGATCATATGTAAAAGTACTGCGTGTATTTCCTGTGGAAATGCTATTCTGGAGTCTGCCGTCACCGATGCGACTTTTGGCGTTGGTCTGGCTATTTAAATACCAAGGTTGATAATCGGTTTTTTCTAACGGCCAACGTTCACTGCTACGCCATTCATTTTTGCCCATCAAATAGTATTGTACTTTTGGCATGGTCTTGAGAGCATTTTTATCCTCTTTTAGCCAAAAGTCGAACCAGCGCAATTGTAGATCTGTGTAGTTAAATGATGCATTCCCAAGATTTCTTTCTCCGACGATTAAATCTTCGTCGGATTCAGTGAAATCACAGTGTGTGCCAGGACCAATAACGACATATTGATTATCTCTTGCTTCTTTGCTTAGGGCATTGCTTTGGAATTTTTGAAACATTTCTAGGGTGATAGATGGTCCATAGTCATACCAGTTATCAAAAAATAGCGCAGGAATATCAAATGAATCGTCGCCTTTGGCGAAGTCTTTATTTCTGTAAAAATTGCTGTCCGGTGCATTGCGCACCCATTGTTTGTATTCCGTTGGTGGTGCGTTTGCTCTGTCTAGTAACGTTTCGGTGGGGAGCGTCGGAAGTAAGGTTAGATAGTGAGAGAAGTCCAGCTTGGGTGCCATCTCAAATAATTCTGCCTCTGGTGAGCGGAACCATTCCTCGGAGTCTAGATGAGCGGGTGGGCCATAAAATACCTGAGAGCCATTGCTAAAAAACCAGCCGGCAGTTTGCGCAAGTTCGAGCACGCCGCCGCTAAAAGCTTGCCAAGCGCGGCCTGGAACGTAATAACCAGAGGCTGCTGACATGGGAATGGCGGTGGTGTGATTGGGGTGGTTGGTAGCGGCCATCACTATTTGAGTTTCTCCTAGATAGGAGCAGCCAGCTGTGCCGATTTTCTTATTTGACCAGGGCTGTGAAGCTAGCCAGTCAAGGGTATCATTGCCATCTTCGCGCCGTTTGTGAGCAGCAATATAATTACCCTGTGACTCATAACGTCCGCGAATATCTTGTATTGCAACTACATAGCCATTTTCAACTAGCTTTCTAAAGGTTTTATTCCAGTCAAGAGTGCCTTGCTTGTTGTAAACTGTGCGGATGAGGACAGTTGGCAATTTGTCGTTTGAATTTTTCGGAAAATATAAGTCAGTGGATAGAAGAGTACCGTCTCTCATCGGGATCATCATGCTTTTTTGTACATGAATAGTGTGACTTTCGCTGGCACCAATCAAGCTGTTGGGAATAAGAATAATAAGAATAAAAGAAATAACGTGAATCTTCATAGCAAATAGTGTCGTCGTGATGTTTTTGAGACTTTCATGAGGAGTTAACAATTAACTCCTCATGAAAACGAAAAAGTAAAAGTAAAGTTATTCATATGGCTGGGAGGGGCATAGTCAAAAATAAAATTAATACGATCTTCTTTACCTTTATTCAGTACGCTGTGCATTAATTGGTTGTTAACTTCGTAGGCTTGACCGACCTGTAACTGATATGGGCGTCCATCAAGTGAAAATCTTACTCTCGGATTAGTAGTAATTGGAATATGAATACGATGAGCATGTTTGAATGAGGGATGAGTGTCCACATGCGGCTTGATTATAGTCCCTGATGGAAGACGGGCTGCCATAGCGCGTATTACTAGACCGCCTGGAGGGTAATGTGTTGCGATAATTTGGTCGATTAATGGTTGCGCTGTCTCAGCTAATATGTCCCAGCCGGCCTCTCGGCTTACTGTGATATGGGGCCAGTTAATAGTTTCAGAAAAGAGCATAACTAATGACCTAGTGCTGTGGTGGGCATCATAAGTTTGCTGACGATATTTGTTGACTTCCCAGTCTTCTGCCTTAGTTTTTACAATAGCAGCAATTAGTGCGTCACTCTTTATTATCCCTAGCTCTCGTAGAGGTAAATCAATTTTCATTCTGGCGGCCCTTATGGTTACAGACTCAACGACCTATGTAATCGTCCAGATTTTGCATTCATAAGTAAAGCGTATTTGACATGAATTATGTTTAAGTGAGCGTTAGATTTAATCATTTGCCCCTGGCTATTTGAATAATTATCCTTCAAGAAATAATAATTACTAGATCATCAATCTTGTTCTAAAACAACAAAATAGTGTTTCGGGAGAGCCTATGACAAGCCAATATCAAAAAGTTGCATTTAATCCTCTAGGCCGCGCTATTGCGTTAGCCTCTATTTCTTCGTTATTCGTTGCGCAGGCTGCAGCGCAGGAGGGGTCTGATCAAGGCGCAAGACTCGAAGAGGTCATAGTTACTGCTACCAAGCGTGAATTAAATATGCAGGACCTGGGCCAGTCTATTCAAGCTTTTGATTCTGATGATATAAAGACATTGGGATTTAGCAATATGAAAGACTACATGAAGTCGATCCCAGGCCTGTCTACAGTGTCTTTACGTCCCGGTCGCTCTGAAGTGGTATTTCGTGGTGTCAGTACGGGCAGTGGTGAGTGGCGGACAGATTCTGGATCTGCGGTCTATTTCGGTGAAATCCCCATGACCTCGGCGACTCAGGCAGTTGACCCCCGCCTAGTGGATGTGGAGCGGCTGGAGGCCTTGCCTGGTCCTCAGGGTACATTGTTTGGCTCCAGTTCTCAGTCTGGTGCGTTGCGTATCATTCCCAATAAGGCTGATCATTCCGGTGCGTACGGCCAGATAACTGCTGGTGGCACGTACATGAGAGAGGGTGATCCGGGTTACAAGGTTGAAGCCTATGTAAACCTCCCGCTGATTGAAGATAAGTTGGCCGTTCGCGGGGTGGTCTTTGATTCAACTGACGGTGGTTATATCGATAATGTCTTAGGCACCAACATTTTTTCTAATGATGATAACGCTGATGTTGTTGAGGATAATTTTAACAAGTGGAAGCAAAGCGGTTATCGGCTCAGTGCTCTGTGGACGGTTAATGACAATTGGGACGCAGAGCTCATGTATATGAGCCAGGAGCAGCGTTCAGAGGGTGATTGGGCTTCAGACCCCAATGCTCCTGGCCTAGGTGATCTGGAGATAGTCCGGTTTCACAAAGATCAGCGTGATGACGATTGGTGGTTGGCTGCATTAACCATCACCGGCGATCTGGACTTTGCAGAATTAACTGTTAGCAGCAGTTATCTGGATCGCGAAATCTACTATGAGTTCGATGCCAATACCAACGGTCAGATCCGTGCCCAGCGTGTATTAACCCCGGGTGACTACCTTTATGCCAACGTGCAATACGATACAGGATTTCAGCCAGAAACCTCCGTCAATGACCAAACCGCTGAGCGCATTACCCATGAGGTTCGCTTGGCCTCTGTTGGTGATTCAAGACTTAAGTGGATGGTTGGTGCCTTTTATGAAAAGACTGATGACTACTGGGATTATTCCTTTGGTCGTGTAAAAGATTTGGCTTCAACAAACTTCGGTGCCTACTGGGGATTAGCTTACGATACCTACTTCCCCAATACCAATGATTGGTATGCTGAAGAATATACTGCCAAGACAACTCAGAAGGCGGTTTTTGGCGAAATGAGTTTCGATTTCAATGATCGTCTGACGGGGACTTTAGGCGCCCGCTGGTTTGAATATAAGCGCGACCGTAAAGAGTTTAAAGAATGGCCTCGTGGCAATCCTTACGAAACCGACATCTATGTGGGTAAGGACGATGATACGCTGTATAAAGCCGCACTTAATTACGATATTGACGATGACAAAATGATTTATGCTCTTTGGAGCGAAGGTTTTCGTTTGGGTGGATTTAACTCCATCAAAAATCCGAACTCGATTTTACCTGACCAATATAACAAAGATACTCTGACCAATATGGAAGTGGGTTTAAAAAGTCAGTGGATGGATAATCGCTTACAGCTAAACGCCTCCCTGTACCAAATGGCCTGGAAAGATATTCAGCGTGGCATTACTGATCCGAATGACTGGACCGCCAACGGTACCATTAATATGGGTGATGCAGAATTATCCGGTGCGGAGGTCTCAATGACCTTCTTGGTATCAGATAATTTAACGGTTGATGCGTCCTATGCAGTGTTAGATTCTAAGCTTGAGGATAATTACTATCAAGGTGATCTTCTTGGTCAGACTGATCCCTGCGACCAGTTAGGTGCCAGGGGTCAGGA
>Ga0233402_1000665_pt1 | contig 12706 bp, 8 predicted proteins | sample 54DmetaG_FD_182705 | JGI IMG/M metagenome (GOLD analysis project Ga0233402, IMG submission 182705) | Seawater microbial communities from Monterey Bay, California, United States - 54D | ecosystem: Environmental > Aquatic > Marine > Coastal | place: USA: California | collected 2016-11-11 | reverse complement strand
CAGGCAAGCGCCATGGCAATCACCACGCGCTGGCGCATTCCACCAGAAAGTTCATGCGGATATTGTTTCAAGCGCCGCTCGGGTTCGGGAATACGCACTTGCTTCATCAAGTCGAGCGCGCGCGCGCGGGCAGCCCCCTGCCCCAACTGAAGATGCAGCTTCAACCCTTCCACCAATTGCCGCTCAATCGTGAACACAGGGTTAAGCGCCGTCATTGGCTCTTGAAAAATCATGCCTATATCGTTGCCGCGCACTTTGCGCATTGTGGCAGGCTGAGCGTTCACCACATCGAGCTGCCCGCCTTTTTCAGGCCTCAGCCGCAATTGGCCGCCAGCAAGCGCTCCGCCTCCAAATTCCACCAACCGCATCATAGAGAGCGCGGAAACTGATTTTCCTGAGCCGGATTCTCCAACCACGCAGACGGTTTCGCCTGGATTGATTTGAAAAGATAGCTCCTCAACCCCAATAACTTCGCCAGCTTTGGTCTGAAAAGTCACCCTTAAGTTCTGAAACTCAGCAATCGGCTGCACGGCATCATCTAACATTAAAAACACTCTTTTACGGCTGGTCCACGCTAGCGGCACCCTTTGCCGCTTGTCAAATCAATCATAATAAACCGGTCAAATTTCTAAAAAACATTGCTTTTCGCGAAAACTATGTTTCCATGCTCATACGAAACCCAATGACCAATACCATTTGGGTCTTTTATTTGAGTAGAGCGAATGCGCGACGCGTAAACGCCGCTGCGTTTCTATGTGAAGTAAGAGAGGGGAATGTTGCTCCCCACCAACCATTAAGGAATAGTAAAATGCAAACACATTCACTGGTAATACTGGCCTTGTCGGCGCTTGGACTGTCTTCGCCAAGCTTTGCTGATCGCGGAGGCGATGGAAATTTCAGCATAATTTATTGGCAAGCCCCCTCGATCTTAAACCCCTACCTGACCGGCGGCACAAAAGATTTGGAATCCTCTTCATTGGTCGTTGAACCTTTAGGCCGCTATGACAATACGGGCGCTTTGGTGGCCTATCTCGCCGAAGAAATTCCGACGGTTGGCAATGGCGGTGTCAGCGCCGATCTAACCTCGATCACGTGGAAGCTGAAACCTGGGCTGTTATGGTCTGATGGCAGCGCTGTGACCTCCGAAGATGTTAAGTTTTCAGCTGATTATTGCTTGCACCCAGATATGGGCTGCGCCTCGTTATCCTATTTTGCGGGGGTTTCCAGCGTAGATATTGTAGATGACCTTACGGTCACGGTAAATTTTGACGCGCCAAAACCCAACCCTTACGGGCCTTTTATGGGCTATACAGCCCCGATCATTCAAAAAGCCCAATTTGAAAATTGTATGGGCGCCAAAGCCCCCGAATGCACCGATCAAAATTTCTACCCGATTGGCACCGGGCCCTTTGTTGTAACCGATTTTCGACCCAATGATGTGATTCAAATGAAGGCAAATGATCACTATCGTGATCCCGCAAAGCCAGCCTTTGCGACCGTTACATTTAAGGGTGGCGGAGATGCCAGCGCCGCCGGACGCTCCGTGCTGGAAACCGGCGAATTTGATTACGCTTGGAATCTGCAACTGGCGCCCGAAGTGATCGCGAATATGGAAAGCGCCGGTAAAGGCAAAGCGATTGCTGGTTTTGGGCCTTTGGTCGAACGGATCGAGATGAACCTTACCGATCCTTCGCCCGAGCTGGATGCCGATACGCGCTCTACCCGCAAAGCGCCACATCCGTTTTTATCAGATATCAACGTACGCAAAGCCCTTTCCATGGCGATTGACCGCCCCTTATTGGTAGAAATCGGTTATGGCAAGGCCGGCAAAGTAACCTGTGATCTGGTGCCCGCGCCGGATTTATATGCAGCCAAAAATGATTATTGCGTGGCACAAGATATCGCAGGCGCCAATGCGCTGCTTGATGCAAGCGGTTGGGTTACAGGTGGCGACGGGATCCGCAGCAAAGACGGCATGCGTTTATCCATTCTCTATCAAACCTCAACCAATGCGGTGCGCCAAGATTTCCAAGCCTTAATCAAAGAATGGTGGGGCCAAATCGGCGTGGAAACCGAATTGCGCAATTTGAATGCCTCGGTGTTTTTCGGCGGCGACCCCGGCTCACCGGATACGTTCCAGAAATTCTATGCGGATGTGGAAATGTACGCGAATACCTTTAGCGGCACAGACCCACAATCCTATCTGGCGCAATATCTGTGTGGCACAGAGCCACGCCCAGAATCGCAATGGCAAGGTGAGAATATCAACCGCTTTTGCGATCCAGCCTATGACGCGCTTTACGCCGAATTGACCAAAACCGGTGATTTAGCCCGGCGCGGAGAAATCGGTATCGCATTGAACAATATGCTCACCAAAGACAGCTATACGATCGTGCCCTTGGTCCATCGTGGCCGCGTGTCTGCACATGCGAATTCTTTAGGTGGGGTGATCCTGAACACCTGGGATTCCGAGCTTTGGAATATTGCCGATTGGTATCGCATTAAGTAATAGCAGCACAGGTCTGTGCCGCGGTCATCGCGGCGCAGATCACGGTATAATTTACCGAAGTAAAAGGTTTTTAAATGTTTACTTTTGCGATGCGGCGGCTGGCAATCGCCATACCGACGCTTTTATTCATTTCGCTCATCGTATTTTTGTTGCTGAACTTGGCGCCCAATGACCCGATGGCGCAGGTGCCCTTAACGGTTCCCCCAGAAGTGAAACAGAAAATGCGCGAAGCGCTTGGCTTGGGGCAACCTCTGCATGTTCAATATTTCAAGTGGTTGGTGCAATTTTTCTGGATTGAACCGCAAGTGCTCATCGACCATCTGTTCAACACACAATTTTCAAAAGACGATCTACGCGTCATCAGCTGGCAAACCCGCAGCCCCGTAATGGATGTGGTGGTTCAGCGGCTTCCGCAAACGCTTTGGGTGGTAGGTATGGCCTATCTGGTGGGTATTTTGATCGCGCTGCCAATCGGCATTTATTCTGCCTATCGCCAATATTCCGTTTTTGATCAAGTTGGTACTTTCGTAGCGATGATCGGTTATTCAGTTCCGCCATTTTTCAGCGGCGTCGCGGTGATCGTTTTATTCGCCGTGCAATTGGGCTGGTTGCCCTCTACCTATAACACGTTGCATGAGGTGGTCAGTTGGGACAGCTTTATTATTCAGCTTAAACAAATGGTCTTGCCAGTTATGGTGCTGGCCTTGCAAACAACAGCCCAGCTCAGCCGCTTTATGCGGGCCTCAGTTCTGGATAACTTAAATCAAGATTATGTACGCACCGCACGGGCGAAAGGCTTGAATGAATGGACCGTGGTGATGGTGCATGTGCTGCGTAATTCAATGATCCCGGTCGTTACGGTGATCGCTTTGAACGTGCCCTCAATTTTCGGCGGTGCGATTATCACCGAACAGGTTTTTAAAGTGAACGGAATCGGCCAACAGCTTATTCTTGCGATTTACGCCAATGATCTTCCAACCGTGCAGACGCTGGTGTTTATTTTCACCATTCTAATCATTTTTTTCAATCTGCTTGCAGACTTGATTTATGGGGTTTTAGACCCGAGGATTCGCTATGACTGAGCCCATAGAGCAAACAGCCTTCACCCAATCCCATGGTAAATGGGCCGATATCTGGGCGCAGTTTAGGCATCATAAAGGCGCGTTGTTCGGCGGCGTCTTATTCATCTTAATCGTTGCACTCGTTATGCTTGGGCCATTATTTTGGCATCTTGAAGCCAATACGATCGATATTCGCGCGCGCAATCAAGGTGCCAGCTGGGCGCATCCATTGGGCACAGACCAATTGGGCCGTGATACGTTCGCGCGGCTGATTGCGGGGGGGCAGACATCTATTTCTGTGGGCTTAACCGCCATGATTTTATCCCTTTTTTTGGGCAGTTTAATTGGCGTTTTGGCGGGGTTTTACAAACGGCTTGATGGGCTATTGATGCGCATGACCGATATGTTTCTCTCGCTGCCATTGCTGCCCTTATTGCTGGTTATGATGCTGCTGTTTCGCGATCTGCTGAGCCAAAGCTTTGGGCCGGAACGTGGCATGTTTATTTTGATCGTTTTTGCGATCGGTATAACCAGTTGGATGCCAACCGCGCGCATTGTCCGGGCCGATGTGTTGGCCATCAAAGAGCGCGAATTTATTTTGGCCGCGCGCTCGGTTGGATTGGGCGATGCCGCCTTGATTCTGCGCCATATTCTACCGAATGTTTTTTCACCAATAATGGTATCTGCCACGCTGGGCATCGCCAACGCGATCATCACCGAAAGCGCGCTTTCTTTTCTTGGACTAGGGTTTCCCCCCGATTTCCCCACATGGGGCCGCCTTTTGAACGATGGAGTCGAATATCTACAGCTTTATCCCGGCCGCGCAATATGGCCCGGCTTGGCGATCTCGCTAACCGTTTTGAGCGTCAATTACCTGGGCGATGGCTTGCGCGATGCATTAGATCCCAGAAGCCGTGAAAGATAACCGCATCCCTGCCCCTTATCACAGGGGCAAGCCTCTCACAGTTAAAAAATGCCAACTAGCTTAGCTACTCAATGCGCTTGCGGATGCGCCGAATGGCCCACCAAACCAGCAGCACCACCGGCAGCGTGACGGTGGCCTTCAACGAATTTGCGCTGATCGCAAGTGGGCTTGCTAAGGGTGACATCAAATATCCGGCCAAAGACACGGCATAATAGCTGATCGCCACCACCGATAAACCCTCAACCGTTTTTTGCAAACGCAACTGAAGATCGGCGCGCGCATTCATACTTTCCAAGAGCGATTGGTTTTGAGCAGACCGTTCAACATCTACGCGGGTCCGCAATAAATTCCCCGCCCGCATCGCGCGATCCGCCATCGCTGACAGTCGCCGCTCAGAGGCTTTAACCGTGCGCATCGCTGGATCATATCGCCGCATCATAAATTCGCCAAACGTCTGCCGGCCCGTAAAGCGCTCTTCGCGCAACACTTGGATACGTTGATTGACAATCGCCTCATAAGCGCCCGTGGCGCCAAAGCGAAACGCAACTTGCGCTGATAAGTTTTCCAATTCAGCGGAAATTTTCAACAACGCGTCCAATGTGCGTTCGGGGGATTTTTGTGCCTGAGTCATATCAGCCATCAATTCGCTGAGCTCTGCATCAATCTGCGCCATGCGCGGCGATATGCTGCGCGCCGTTGAGAACCCCAACATCGACATGCTTTTATAGGTTTCGATCTCGCAAATCCGCTGGATAACGCGGCCTATGCGCCTGGGCCCCGTTTCGGCTGCGACAAATAACGCAAAACGCTGATGGCCCGATGCATCTACACGAAAATCACCCGCCACCACGGCCGATTTATCCAAAACTTCGCTGACCGTTAGGCTTTCGGGCACAAACCACTCGGCTAGTGATTGGCTGATCTCATCATCTGAAATCCGCGTTTCAACGCGTAAATTGATCGACGTGATGCGTTCGGCAGTTACCGATTGCAGCCAGTCCTCGGGGAAAGCTTCAAATTCGGCCGGATCAAACGGGCGCTCGGCACCGCCGGTGCTGAACAAGCTATAGGTGACAAACTCAGTATGTTGCTCCCATTTAAGCTGATGCCGGCCCAAAGCGCCAAAATAATGCGTTGCATCGGGTTGCGGATGGGTTTCACCAAAGCGGTCTAACAACGCGATCAATTGGTCGCGGGCGTTTAAGCGGCTGTGGTCCCCGCCCTCAGTATTTTGCGTGAAGGCAAGATAGGCCACACGACCCGGCGCGTCTAAAGATGGAAACGGACGCGCGTGCAGTTCATTGGCCAGCTCATAACGCAACGGGTGATCTTGGATAGCAGACATGCGGCCCTCATGGATAGATGAAACGGTGCTGTAGGCGGGATGTATATCAGTTTTCAAAGAAGGCAAAGCCTACAGCGACCTCAAAGCGCCTTGGTGAACGCAGGCATCGAACAAAAAAAAGGCCCCTGCACCTGTGGCAGGGGCCTTTTGCAAAATCACTGCCCAGACGGGTTAATCGATCATCCCAAGAAGTTTATCAAGAGACGCTTTTGCATCGCCATAGAACATCCGCGTATTTTCTTTAAAGAAAAGCGGATTTTCTATGCCCGAATAGCCCGTACCCTGGCCACGCTTAGACACGAAAACCTGCTTTGACTTCCAACATTCCAGCACCGGCATACCGGCAATCGGGCTGTTCGGGTCATCTTGCGCCGCTGGGTTCACAATATCATTTGAACCAATCACAATAGACACATCTGTTTCCGGAAAATCTTCGTTAATCTCATCCATTTCCAAAACGATGTCATAGGGCACTTTGGCCTCGGCGAGCAAAACATTCATATGGCCAGGAAGCCGCCCAGCAACGGGGTGAATCGCGAACCGCACCGTTTTGCCTTTGGCAATCAACCGTTTTGTCAGCTCGCTCACCGCCTGTTGGGCTTGCGCAACAGCCATCCCGTAACCTGGAATGATAATAACGCTATCGGCCTCTTCCAAAGCAGCGGCCACGCCATCTGCCTCGATCGCCACTTGCTCACCCTCGACTTCCATCTGGGGACCAGATGTACCACCAAAGCCGCCCAAAATAACGCTAACGAATGAACGGTTCATCGCCTTACACATGATATAAGACAGGATTGCACCGGATGAGCCGACCAGTGCCCCGACCACGATTAGCAAATCATTACCAAGGCTAAACCCGATCGCTGCAGCCGCCCAACCCGAATAGGAATTCAGCATCGACACCACCACGGGCATATCCGCGCCGCCAATCCCCATGATCAAATGATAGCCGATAAACAGCGCCATCAGCGTTAGGATCAAAAGCGGCAGCAACTCGCCGAAATTTAGATACCAAATCAAACAAATCACCGAGGCCAAGGCAGCGCTGGCATTCAGCGCATGGCCGCCGGGAAGTTTGGTCGCCGCCGAGGTCACTTTGCCAGCTAATTTTCCATAAGCAATCACCGATCCGGTGAAGGTCACAGCCCCGATCCAGATCCCTAAAGACGCTTCAACGCGCAAGATATTGATTTCAACGCCTGATTTCTTCGCCAGCAGCGCCGCGAAGCCATCAAGCGTTTTTTTGGCAGCGTCATCCATCGCCATTACGTTGACCAGCTCGAAATGCGCGTTAAAGCCCACGAATACGGCCGCAAGCCCAACCAGAGCATGCATCCCAGCCACCAGCTCGGGCATCTGCGTCATTTCAACTTTTGACGCCAGTTGATACCCGATCAAACCGCCCGCAGCGATCAACAGTGCAGACAGCCACCAAAGCCCAGCGCCTGGGCCAATCAACGTGGCAAGGACGGCAAGGCCCATCCCCACGATCCCATACCAAACGGCGCGCTTAGCGCTTTCCTGCCCAGATAGACCGCCAAGTGACAGAATGAAAAGCACAGCCGCAACAACGTAAGCGGCAGTCGTAAAACCCAATTCCATAATCACGACCTCCTTAAGATTTCTGGAACATGGCAAGCATGCGCCGTGTTACAAGAAAGCCGCCAAAGATATTAATTCCGGCAAAGAATACCGAAATCGCAGCCAAGAGGATAACCAAGAAACTGCCAGACCCAATCTGCAGCACCGCCCCCAGAATAATAATCGACGAAATGGCATTGGTCACCGCCATCAACGGCGTGTGCAGCGAATGGCTGACATTCCAAATTACCTGAAAGCCCACAAATACTGAAAGCACAAACACGATAAAATGCTGCATGAAACTGGCCGGTGCATAGGCCCCGACAAGCAGCATCAATGCGCCACCAACAGCCAATAAAGTGACTTGGTTCTTCGTCTGCTGCTGAAAGGCAGCCGCCTCTTCGGCGCGGCGTTCTTCGGGTGTTTTTTCCGGAACCGTTTCTTTTGGCTTTGCTGCGATCGCCTGCACTTTTGGCGGTGGCGGTGGGAACGTTACCGCGCCCTCATGCGCAACCGTGGCACCACGGATCACGTCATCTTCCATATTATGATTGACCTGCCCGTCTTTTTCCGGCGTCAGATCCGTCATCATATGGCGGATATTCGTTGCATAAAGCGTTGAAGATTGCGCCGCCATCCGGCTTGGGAAATCTGAATATCCCACAACCGTTACGCCGTTCTCGCTCACTATTTTTTCGTCTGGGACGGTTAAATCACAATTGCCACCGCGTTCAGCGGCCAGATCAACCACAACAGAGCCCGGTTTCATGGCAGCGACCATATCGGCAAGCCATAATTTTGGCGCATCGCGCCCCGGAATTAAAGCGGTGGTGATCACAATATCCACATCCGGAGCCAATTCACGAAACTTAGCCAGCTGCTTTTCGCGAAACTCTGGGCTTGACGGCGCAGCATAGCCCCCCGTCGCTGCACCATCTTGTTGAGCTTCTTCAAAATCAAGATACACAAATTCCGCACCCATGGATTCGATCTGCTCTGCCACTTCGGGGCGCACGTCAAACGCGTAGGTTATCGCGCCCAATGATGTTGCTGTGCCAATGGCAGCAAGTCCGGCCACTCCGGCCCCAACCACCAGCACTTTCGCCGGCGGAACTTTGCCTGCAGCCGTGATCTGTCCGGTAAAAAAGCGCCCAAAATTATTGCCCGCTTCGATCACAGCGCGATATCCTGCGATATTCGCCATCGAGCTGAGCGCATCCATCTTTTGCGCCCGGCTGATACGCGGCACCATATCCATCGCAATTACGCTGGCACCTTTGCCTGCTAGTAATTCCATCTGCCCGGTATTTTGCGCCGGATAGAAAAACGAAATCAAAAGCTTCTCATCGGTCAAGCGTTTCGCTTCGGTTGCATTGGGTGGGCGCACTTTGGTGATAATATCTGCGGCTTTCCATAAAGCTGCGGCCGTTTTTACCACCTCAACGCCGGCCTCTCGATACAGCGCATCCGCAAAACCCGCCGCCACTCCTGCGCCGCTTTCAACAACGCATTCATAGCCAAGCTTTTGCAATTGCAAAGCGCTGTCTGGTGTCATTGCTACACGGGCCTCGCCCGCGCTTACCTCTTTGGGTGTTCCGATTTTCACGTCTCACACTCCTCTAACTCTTTATTTTGAAGCTCGAAGATATTTCGAGCATAGGATGCGCCCTTCACGGTGAAGCCAAAAAGCATTTGGGCTGGCTAGCGAAACGTAGCGCCCCAAAAAGAACCGTCCAGTAGCCGAAGCAGAAACACGTGAAAGCGATGCCGTTGGTTTACCGACTGTTTTCCTGACGTCTACCCTAAAATGCGCTTTTCTGCGCTAAGCCGTCTAAAAACTTCCTTTTGAAAGCGGTAACAGCGCTGAAAATAAGGTTTTCAGCCACTTCCCTTCAATAAATTGAACCAAAAGGCGAAAATAGCGCGAAGGAACGAGCGATAAAAATCCGTTTCATCGCGCAAAAATAATTGCGGCATATCCGATATTCTGCGGTGAGAACAAACCGAAACCCCTAGGCCCAGATGCGGCGGAACAAAGCAGATCTAGGATCGGTTTGCCGCAGAGGTAAAATGCACACTCAGCTTGGCTTAACCGGGAATAATGCCTAGATTGGCAACGAGCACGGCCGAAGGACCAAGGATAACCGCCATGAATTTGCAGGGAAAGCACGCATTGATCACCGGCGGGGGCAGCGGCATTGGGCTGACGATCGCGCAAAAGTTAGCCGCGCAGGGCGCGCAGGTCACGATCACTGGGCGGCGCAAAGCCGTGCTGCAGGCCGCTGCGGGCAAAGGCATATTTCCAGCAGAAATGGATGTGACCGATGAAGCCGCGCAAAAAGAGGTGATCGCAAACGCCGTAAAACAACACGGGCCCGTGCAAATATGCGTGGCGAATGCCGGTATAGCAGAAGGACGAACCTTGCAAAAAACACAAATGGAGTTGTGGCGCAAAATAATGGCAACCAATCTTGATGGCGCCTTCATCACCATTCGCGAAGCGATGTCTTCAATGACAAGCACAGATTGGGGGCGGGTGATCGCGATTTCCTCGATCGCGGGCTTGCGCGGCTTGAAGGGGGGCGGCGCCTATGCGGCAAGCAAACATGGTGTGATCGGTTTGATCCGCTCTTATGCGGCTGAACATTTGGGCGGGCCGATTACCTTCAATGCGATCTGCCCCGGCTATGTGCAAACGCCGATTATCGATCAAAACCTAGAAGCCATCCAAAAGCGCGGATTCACCCAAGAGCAGGCGCTGGAAATGATGGTCAGCGCCAACCCCCATAAACGGCTGATTGAGGTTAATGAAATCGCAGAAACGGCTATTTGGCTCTGTAATTCTGCCTCAGGAAGTGTAAACGGACAGGCAATCGAAATTTCAGGTGGCTAAAAGTGAGCGATATTTTTCAAAAAACCAAATCTCTCTTCGACCTGCCCGACGGCATTCTTTATCTTGATGGCAATTCCCTCGGGCCTCTGCCCAAAGCAGCGGCGGCGCGGGTTGAGGCCGTGATGAAGGCCGAATGGGGCCAGATGTTGATCACGGGTTGGAACAAAGCCGGTTGGATGGCGCAACCCAATGCGGTTGGCGACCGTTTGGCGCGCCTGATTGGGGCACAAAGCGGGCATGTTGTTGTCGGAGACACCTTATCGATTAAAGTCTATCAAGCGCTAGATGCTGCGCTGCAATTGCGCCCGGATCGCAAAGTGATCTTGTCTGATAGCGGAAATTTCCCATCCGATCTTTATATCGCGCAAGGGTTGATCCAAGCGCTTAATCAAGGCCATGAGTTGCGCCTTGTTGCCACCGAAGATCTGCACAATCATATCACGGAAGAAGTCGCTGTGACGCTGATCACGCAAGTCGATTATCGTACTGGCCGCCTGCATGATATGTGCAGTATTACCGAAACGGCGCATCAAAACGGCGCCTTATGCATCTGGGACCTTGCCCATTCTGCAGGCGCCATAGAAGTAGAGCTTGCCAAAGCCAAAGCAGATTTTGCCGTCGGCTGTACTTATAAATACCTCAATGGCGGGCCAGGATCGCCCGGCTTTATTTATGTAGCGCCGCATCTTATTGATAATATTGAACCAACCTTATCAGGTTGGCTGGGCCATGCCGCGCCATTTGCCTTCGCGCAAGGCTATGAGCCAGGAAACGGCATTGACCGCATGCGGGTGGGAACGCCGCCGGTTCTGGCGCTGGCCAGCCTCGAAGCCGCACTTGATGTTTGGGATATAGTCGATATGGCCGAGTTGCGGGCGCAGTCTATTGCGCTCAGCCAATTGTTCATTGCTGAAATTGAAAATAAATGCCCGATGTTAAAATTGGGCTCTCCGCGGGATCCAAGTAAACGCGGCTCTCAAGTGGCGTTTCATTTTCAAGAAGGCTATGCCGCAATGCAAGCGCTGATCGAGCGCGGGGTAATTGGGGATTTTCGTGCGCCTGACACAATGCGCTTTGGATTCACGCCGCTTTACATCGATCAACAAGACGTAAGAGCGGCCACCGATATCATTGCCGATGTAATGCAAAACCGCCTGTGGGACGCTGACGCCTATAAAATTCGCGCCGCCGTAACCTGAAGAGGCCAATTAAGCTTAAAAGCGTGGCCGATCTGGATTTCAAACCAGTAAGTCAAACAGCAAGCCGAACCCGGCAGCGCCCATCAGCACCCAGCCCAGCGCAAGCTTAAAGCGCCAGATTAAAATGGCACTAAGCGTTGCGATAACGATCACTCTTAAATCGACCGAGGCGAGTTGCGGCAACCAAAACGTTAAAAGCCCCATGCGCAACTCTAAAACCGTTCCGAAGCTTACCTGAAGCGCAAACCAAACCGACAGGTTCAAGATGACCCCAACAACCGCCGCCGTCACCGCACCCAGCGCGCCCCATAACCTTGGCTGGCTTGACAGGCGTTGAAAATATGGCGCGCCGAGAAAAATCCATAAAAAGCAAGGCACAAAGGTCACCCAAAGCCCAAGCGAGACGGCCATCAAAGCCAAGGCATAGCCACCTTGCTGGAAACCGGCGACAAAGGCCACGAATTGCGTGACCAAAATAAGCGGCCCGGGCGTGGTTTCGGCTAATCCCAAACCGTCTAGAACTTGCGCCGGATTAAGCCATCCATACGCCCCTACCACATCCTGCGCCATATACGCCAAAACGGCATAGGCCCCGCCAAAGGTGACCAAGGCAAGTTTGCTGAAAAACCAACCAAGCTCAGCCAGAAATGGAACGCCAACACCCCAAAACACGATGACCAGTGGGCACAGCCAGAGACAAAGCCCCACCCCAAGCGTTATCGCAAATCGCCCGAAAGAAAACGCAGACAACTCGGAAATCTGAGCATCTTCTGGCGATAGAATTTGCGGGCGTTTGTGATATGCGCTTAAGAAAAAAGCGCCATACACCCCAGAGGCAATCACAATAACCGGATAAGGCAGATTGAGAAAAAACAAACCGACAAAAGCAGCTCCGGAAATCACATAATGCTGGATCTGCGTCAAAGCACGGCGGGATAAAGTTATTAAGGCATGCACCACCACCACTAAGATCGCGGCTTTTACCCCCAAAAAAATTCCAGATAACACCGGCGCTCCAGAAAAGGCCACGTAACTGATCGATAAAGCAAGCATCACCACGGCGCCGGGTATTACGAATAGGCTGCCAGCGATTAAGCCACCGGAAACGCCGCGCAGGCGCCAGCCGGCGAAGGTTGCCAGTTGCATCGCCTCCGGGCCGGGAAGCAACATACAAAAATTCAGTGCATTCA
>Ga0233402_1000650_pt1 | contig 12931 bp, 10 predicted proteins | sample 54DmetaG_FD_182705 | JGI IMG/M metagenome (GOLD analysis project Ga0233402, IMG submission 182705) | Seawater microbial communities from Monterey Bay, California, United States - 54D | ecosystem: Environmental > Aquatic > Marine > Coastal | place: USA: California | collected 2016-11-11 | reverse complement strand
GAAACGCATTTATACGTTTTTGAGAGGCTTCGGCTTGTTGAACTAGGGAGGTAACCCATCCTACAGAAGCTACGGGCCAGGTGAGCATGTTGACATAAATAATGAATTCAGCGATTGTCCCCAATTCTTTTATTTCTCCATTTATATATTGTTGTCCACCAATATAAATAACCAATAAATTACTTGTACCAATCAATAAAAGCATCAAAGGAAAAAAGAAAGCTTGAGTTTTTGTTAAATTCAGTTTTTTTTGGCGTTGATCGTTCGAAAGCTCTGCAAAATTTTGTTCAGTTTCGGTTTCTAAGGCATATGCTTTAGTTACGGATATACCACTAAAAATTTCCTGTGTTGTTGAGGTTAGTACAGATAGTTGCTCTTGTACAATGGTGCTTCTAGTATGTATGTACTTGCTTAAAAAATAGATCGAAAAAGAAAGAATCGGTAAGGGTATGACGGTGTAAAGAGTGAGTGTAGGGGCTTTGCTGTACATGTATATTAGTGCCACTACAAATAATGTAATCATATTGATGGTATACATAAGAGCCGGCCCTACATACATTCTTACTTTGCCAACATCTTCCGAAATTCGATTTATTAGGTCACCAGTTCTGTTTTGTTTGTAAAAGGGAAGGCACAAGCGCTGATAGTGTTCGTAAATTTCGTTTTTCAAATCAAATTCAATGTACCGAGATACATTGATTAAGGTCTGTCGCATTAGAAAAGTAAATACACCTGTGGCTATTGCTGCGCCCAAAATAAAGAGAATTTTGAGTCCAATAGCTTTTTTAAAGACCTGTTCTTCTATTGGATTTGATAATTGATTGGCTACAAGAGTAATTACGTCCCCAATAAGACGAGGTGTAAATAATGAAAATATCTTTGCACAAGCCACAATAAGGATTCCAAGTACAACTCTGTACTTGTATTTGATAAAATATTTATTAAGGTATTGTAATTCTTTCATAATGGAATACAACGCAAAGATACTTTTTAGATTTTAGAAGATATATCATAAAAAAACTAATTTTCAATTTTTTAAGAACAAAATAACATTATTTTTGCAAGGCAAGAATCAAAATATTGCGCTGTAATTAATTTAATTTTATAGAAGTCTAAGTTCTTTATATTATGCTAAACCGAAGACATATTCGTGCAAAAGTGATGCAAATTCTCTATGCGCAAACAAGTAATAATTCTGAAGAAACTCTTAATTCTGAGTTGCAGCAAAATTTTGAGAATATGTATAGCTTGCACTTACTCTTTTTATCACTTCTATTAAAACTTCGCCAACGTGCCGAGGACCGTCAAGAAAAGGCCAAACAAAAATTTCGACCGACACAAGAGGATGCCCATCCAAATATAAGATTTATTGAAAATGCATTATTGGTTCATTTGACTGAAAGTGAGTCTTTAGCATCCAAGCTGAAACTTTACAAAATGGACTGTTGGGAACACGATGGTGAATATGTAGAGTTGATTTTTCAGGAAATGATACAAAGTAAGTTGTATCAATCTTACATGAATTCTACAAAAAATACGTTCAACAAAGACAAGTTATTTATTGTTGATTTATTCAAAGAAATTATTGCGCCAAATGAAAAATTATATGATTATCTAGAAGATAAAAACTTGACTTGGATCGATGATTTACCAGTGGTGAATACCGCTTTAGTTAAGCTTTTTAACAAACTAAAAGAAAACTCAGGAGATACTTTTTTTACGCCGCTTCTTTTCAAAGATAAAGATGATGAAGCTTTCGGCACATTGTTGCTAAGCAAAACAATTGCTAATAAATCTATTTTAAATGAGGAAATTATTGGAAACACAAAAAATTGGGATAAGGACCGAATAGCTTCAATTGATTTTGTATTGCTTCAAATGGCTATCTGTGAGCTTAAGGAGTTTCCGAGTATTCCGACGAAGGTTACCATCAACGAGTATATTGAATTAGCTAAAGACTATTCTACCCCAAAGAGTAATGTTTTTATTAATGGAGTTTTAGATAAAATTGTCCGAGACTACAGCGAGAAAAAAACCTTGAATAAGAAAGGACGTGGATTAATGTAATTTTTACTAAATTTATGCCACAAAAAAACAATTAACTTTTAATCAATTTATAAACCCATGAAAAAACTGTTTTTATTATTTACATCTGTAGCTCTAGTTTCTTTTACTTCTTGTAAGGAAAATGCATCGGAAAAAATAAATCAAGAAAATGTTACCAAAGCGGCCGAACGCGATGCGCAAACTATTGTTTATCCTTCAGTTACTTTTGATAAGGTAGCGCATGATTTTGGTGAAATTCAAAACGGAACACCTGTTGAGACTGTGTTTACTTATACAAATTCTGGTCAATCTCCACTTGTTGTTACTGATATTAAAAGTACTTGTGGATGTACTGTGCCTCAGGGGTGGAGTAGAGAGCCACTAGCTCCGGGCGCTTCTTCTCAGTTTACAGTAAAGTTCAATGGTAAAGGAGCAAACAAGGTGTCTAAAACTATTACTCTTACAACAAATACTGAAAGTGGTAGAGAGCAAGTCCGTATTTCAGCTTTTATTGTACCTGATCCAAACGCAGCTCCAGTAGTCAAAACTCAATAACCAAATTAAAGAAAAACACTTATGGAAGGTCTAGGTAATTTTGCACCCTTTTTATTAATGCTTGTGATTGTGTATTTCTTTATGATTGCACCCCAAATGAGGCGGGCCAAAAAAGAAAAACAATTTTCAGCAGCACTAAAAAAAGGCGACCGTGTTATCACAAAATCAGGAATGTATGGAAAAGTAGCTGAACTCAACGACAAAGATGCCTCTTGTGTAATTGAAACACTAGCAGGTAAAATCAAGTTTGAGCGTTCTGCCATTTCTATGGAGCTATCACAGAAGTTAAATTCTTCTAAGAAAAAATAACTTCGCTATTGATTTAGAAAAAAAGCTGCCAATTGGCAGCTTTTTTTATGCGTATTTTAACTGGGTTAACTCTGCAATTTTACAAATCACTTTTGTGGCACTCAGAATACTTTCCAAAGGTACATATTCGTAACGTCCATGGAAGTTGTGGCCTCCTGCAAAAATGTTTGGGCAAGGCAATCCCATGTAACTCAATTGAGAACCATCGGTTCCACCACGGATGGGTTTTATGAGCGGTTCTATTCCCAAGGATCTCATGGCTTGTTCGGCAATTTCAACACTGTGCATTACAGGTAAAACTTTTTCCTTCATGTTGAAATATTGGTCTTTGATTTCAACTTCAAAAGTGGCTTTGTCGTACTTTCTATCAAATGCTTCAACAAGTTGTTTTACGGTCGTTTTTCGAGCTTCAAAAAGTGTATAATCATGATCGCGTATGATATACTTTAAAATCGTTTTTTCTACTTTACCTTCCATATGGTGCAGGTGGTAAAATCCCTCGTATCCTTCAGTTTCTTCTGGTGTTTCGTTTTTAGGTAAACTGTCTATGAATTTTTGAGCGTAGTACATAGAGTTAACCATTTTTCCTTTCGCATAGCCAGGGTGTACTATTTTACCATGAATACGAACTTCGGCACTAGCAGCATTAAAATTTTCGTATTCGAGTTCACCAATTTGACTGCCGTCCATGGTATAAGCCCATTGTGCGCCAAACTTATTGACGTCAAATTTATGAGCACCTCTACCAATTTCTTCATCTGGAGTAAACCCGACCTTTATGGAGCCATGTTTTATTTCGGGGTGTTGTACAAGATACTCCATAGCACTTACGATCTCACAGACCCCTGCCTTATCATCGGCGCCTAATAAGCTTGTTCCATCTGTAGTAATCAGTGTTTGTCCTTTATAGAGTAATAAATCTTCGAAATAATCAGGCGATAAAATGATGTTTTGCTCAGCGTTTAAAACAATAGCCTTTCCGTCATAATTTTCAATGACTTGGGGAGACACTTTTGCTGCGGTAAAATCTGGTGAAGTGTCAAAATGTGAAATAAATCCAATAGCAGGAACATCGTGGGCTACATTTGAAGGCAATGTGCCCATAACATAGGCATGCTCATCTATTGAAACATCAACTAACCCTATTCTTTTTAGTTCTTCTGCAAGTAGTCTGGCTAATGTCCATTGCTTTTCTGTGCTTGGAGTTGTTGTAGAATTTGGGTCACTTTCAGTATCTATTTTTACGTAACTTAGAAAGCGGTTAAGAATTTTTTTTCTATCTAACATTGGTCATAGGATTTATTCAAAAATAATTAACCTAAACATACAAGACAAATCTTAAGCTTCTTTTGTTTTGAGTCTTTTTTGTGTTCTTAAATTAATGTATTTTTGCAATCAAACCGTTGACATGTACAAGGCAGTTATTCGTTCTCTTCTTTTCAAATTTGACCCTGAAACGGTACATTATTTCACCTTTGATTTTATTAAATTAATCTCTAAAGTTCCATTCGTTCCTAATTTACTACGCGGCATGTTCAAGGTAAAGCACTCTGATTTACAACGTGAGTTATTTGGCCTCAAGTTTGAAAACCCTGTTGGTCTTGCGGCTGGATTTGATAAAAATGCCGTCCTGTACAATGAGTTAGCCAATTTTGGATTTGGATTTATAGAAATTGGAACAGTTACGCCAAAAGCCCAAGATGGCAACCCCAAGAAGCGGCTCTTTAGACTCAAAGAGGACAATGGTCTTATCAATAGAATGGGCTTTAATAACGCAGGATTGGAGGCTGTAATCAAACAACTTAAAAGGAATAAAAAACAACTTATAATCGGCGGAAATATTGGGAAAAACACAGCAACTTCCCCAGATCAATACACGGAGGATTACGCAACTTGCTTCAAGGCATTGCATCCTTATGTAGATTATTTTGTGCTTAACGTCAGTTGTCCAAATGTAGGAAGTCATGCTAAACTCAATGATAAAGAATACCTAGAAGAGCTTATTGCAGAAATGAAGCGCATCAATAGAACCTTCGAGCTTCAAAAACCTATATTACTTAAAATTGCTCCAGATCTAAATACCAATCAACTCGATGAAATTATAGAACTGATTGTGCAAACAAACATCGCAGGTGTGATAGCCTCTAACACATCCATTTCACGTTCCGAACTGAAGACTTCCAAGGAAGCTTTAGCAGCTATTGGCAATGGGGGCTTGAGCGGTAAACCGCTTAAATCCAAGAGCACAGAGGTAATTAGATATTTGTCTAAACAAAGCAACAAGGCGTTTCCAATAATTGGCGTTGGTGGAATTCATTCGGCTGAGGATGCTCTTGAGAAAATCGATGCTGGTGCGGATTTACTTCAAATCTACACTGGATTTGTTTATGAGGGCCCTGCACTTATCAAGCGCATTAATAGAGCGCTGCTCAAACGAACAAAATCAGTCTAATTTTGAACTTCGAGATTCTACTATCCTTTGTAATTGCTACAGCAACTTTAGCATTTTCACCTGGCCCAGATAATATTTTTGTACTCATCCAAAGTGCGGCTTATGGGAAAAAGTCTGGGATGGCAGTAGTTTGTGGTTTAATGTCTGGTTGTCTAATTCACACCACTTTGGTGGCTTTTGGGTTGTCTGCATTTATTCAGGCTAATGACGAAATATACCTAATACTGAAAGTTTTTGGTGCTGCTTATATGCTCTTTTTGGCGTTTAAAGTTTATAAATCAAAACAAAGTTTGAGTGCTTTATCCACTGTAGCTTCATCAAAAGATTTTATTCAATTATTTAAACAAGGATTTATAATGAATGTACTGAACCCAAAGGTCTCTATTTTCTTTTTAGCTTTTTTTCCTGCTTTTATTTTTAGTGATTCTGTTCCCCTTTTTAAACAGTTTTATGGCTTAGGATTTTTGTTTATCATTACTTCGTTCATTGTGTTTTCTTCTTTTGTGTTCTTGTCTGGTTTTTTCTCCAAATTAGTTTTTAATTCTCCAAAAAGAATAAAACTTTTGAACCGTTTGCAGTCAGGATTTTTTGTAGGAATTGCATTGGTGATTTTAAAGGGATAGACAATTCCTCCGATTTTTTATTTGTACAATTTCAATAACTCGTTCTGTTCTTTGATGGCATTTATAAATTCTTCTTTCATTTTTTCAACGAGTTTTTTTACTGAAGGATTGTCTTGAATTGTGGTTACGCCCTGTCCAGCCGACCAAATGGTACTCCATGCTTTTGCTTCTTTTTCCATCGCATTGAGTTCGTTTCCAAAGTCAATTTTTTTGGTTCCGGATAGCATTTCTTCTGTAATGCCCATAGCTTCGAGACTTGGGCGAAGGAAGTTTGCAGAAACCCCAGAAATCGCTGCGGTATACACAATATCACTTGCACCAGAATTGATGATCATATTTCTATACTCTTCAGGTGCCTTGCTTTCTTTTGTATTGATAAATCGTGTGCCCATATAAGCTAAATCTGCACCCATTTGCAAGGCTGAAGCAACATCTCTTCCATTGGAAATACAGCCTGAAAGCAGTATGGTCTTTTTGAAAAACTTTTTTATTTCAGCAACAAATGGCATTGGGTTTAATGTACCTGCGTGGCCACCAGCTCCTGCGGAAACCAAGATCAAGCCGTCTACGCCTGCTTCAGCTGCTTTTTCTGCATGTCGTTTTTTTATGACATCATGATAAACAAGACCTCCATAACTATGAACAGCTCCTACAAGTTGAGGTACTGCACCCAATGAGGTAATGATTAAAGGGACTTTATGTTTGATGCAAACAGCCAAATCCGCTTGAACTCTTGGATTAGTCTGGTGAACAATAAGATTTACACCAAAAGGAGCAGGGGTTTGTCCTGTTTCTTTCTCAAAATGATCGAGTGCAGTTTTGATTTCAATAACCCATTCTTCAAACCCTTCTGTCGTTCGTTGATTAAGAGCTGGGAAGGTCCCAACAACACCGTTTTTACAGCATTCTATGACTAATTTAGGGCCAGATATCAAAAACATAGGGGCTGCTATAACTGGTATGTTAAGAGAATTTTGGAATTTTGGTTTGCTCATTTTTTTTGTTTTAAATATAATAATTAAAAAAACTACTGTTTGTGATTTTATGATAAATTTGATGTTATTCCTTAGATTCTATTTTATTCTTGTTGTGTAGATTCTTTTTTCAGCATCATGAATATTTAAAAAACCCTATACTTTATTGAATATTTGCTAATTATAGTAAGTATGATTGCTAAATCAGCAATTTGTTTTATCTGTTATGCTTTAAGAAGATAGCTTTATTATCTTTACACCCAATTTAATAGATTCTCATGGCAGTTCAACCTAAATTAGAGCGTTTCAAGAAAAATGTGTTATCAAAATTTCAGATATACAATAGTATATTCATGACACTTCCTTTTGACCAAATCACAAAGACAGGGGTCTTGCTTCCTTTGTTTCACGAAACTTGTGAAAAAGGTTATGCTGCTGGCGATAACCCTAGCGCTATTGTCGAGACGTTTTTTCAAAAGTATCAAGCACGACGTACTAAGAAAAGCCAAATCAAATTATTGTTTCGTTTTATTCAGTACATTGAGCGTCAGGTAGTTTTATTTGATGCCATTGAAGATGCTGCTTTTCCGGTCATCAATAACATGGATGGGATTGGGACTTTACGCAGTTTGAAAGAGAAAGCATTTTCAGAAAATAAAATAGAAGAGCTAAAAGCGTACCTGGATGAGTTTAAGGTCCGTATTGTTCTGACGGCACACCCCACTCAATTTTACCCTGGCTCAGTTTTAGGAATCATCACAGATCTAACCGAGGCGATTAAGGATAACGACTTGAGTCGAATCAATAATTTACTTGCTCAACTAGGTAAAACCCCATTCTTTAAGCATAAGAAACCTACACCTTATGATGAAGCTGTAAACCTTATATGGTATTTAGAAAACGTATTTTACGATTCTTTTGGATCTATTTTTGATTACATACAGCAAAATATTTACGACCACAAAATCATAAAAAATGAAATTATAAATATTGGGTTTTGGCCAGGCGGAGACCGTGATGGAAACCCATTTGTCCTTCCGGACACCACTTTGAAAGTCGCTGGGTTACTTCAAAAATCAATATTGAAAAATTACGCCAAGGATTTAAAAAAACTTCGCAGAAAACTCACCTTTCGTGGGGTAGAAGACTCACTAAATGATTTGATAGCAAATGCATACAGTGCGATTGATAAGCCTGGAGCATTTGACCTAGAAGCTTTTCTTAGCGAATTGAAAGAAGTTAGAAAAATTGTTAAGCGCGATCATCATTCTTTGTATTTAAGTGAAATTACGAGCTTGATCAATAAAATTCAACTTTTTGGACACCATTTTGCAACTTTGGATATACGCCAAGACAGTAGAATTCACCACAGCGTATTTTCAAAAATTGTTGAAAAATCTAAAGAAGCTAATAACAAAATCTTTCCAGAAAACTACAATGAGTTGTCTGAGGATCAACAAATTAATGTTCTCTCTGAACTAGATGCTGTACTTGATACTTCTATTTTTGAAGATGAATTAGTCAAAAACACACTTCAAACCATCAAGGTAGTCAAGGAGATTCAAAATACAAACGGAGAAAAAGGCGCACACCGCTATATCATTAGTAACAATCAAACTGCCTTGAATGTGATGCAATTGTATGCCATGCTAAAACTGGTAGCATTTAACGATCGACTTTCAATCGACATAGTTCCGTTGTTTGAAACGGTTACAGATTTGGAGAATGCACCTAAAGTGATGGAGCAATTGTATACCAACAAAGCATACAAAGCGCACTTAAGATCTCGTGGGCAAAAGCAAACCATAATGTTAGGGTTTTCTGATGGGACTAAAGACGGCGGGTATTTTATGGCTAATTGGGCAATATTCAAGGCTAAAGAGGCATTGACACAAATATCAAAGCAATACAATATTGATGTTGTCTTTTTTGACGGGCGAGGTGGCCCTCCAGCCCGAGGCGGCGGAAAAACGCATCAGTTTTATGCTTCTCTTGGCCCAACTATTGAGGACAAAGAAGTTCAGCTTACGATTCAAGGGCAAACTATAAGCTCTAATTTTGGAACTCCAGATTCCTCAAAATATAATTTAGAACAATTGATAAGCTCTGGGCTATCCAATAGTTTAGGTTCGGAAAACAAAGGCTTTTCCGATGAAGACCGTGCAACTATGGATGAGTTAGCAACCTTGAGCTATAAAGCTTATCAAGACTTCAAAGGGCATCCCAAGTTTATTCCATATCTAGAGCGTATCAGTACATTAAAATACTATGCCAAAGCCAACATTGGGAGTCGCCCCTCAAAGCGATCAAAATCAGACCGCTTGATTTTTTCTGACCTAAGAGCAATACCTTTTGTAGGCTCTTGGAGTCAGTTGAAGCAAAATGTTCCAGGATTTTTTGGGGTTGGAACTGCTATTCGTTCTTTTGAAGATCGAGGAGAGCTGGAAAAGGTCATTGCTTTGTACAACAACTCTAGTTTCTTTAAAACCCTTCTTGAGAACAGTATGATGTCTCTGAGTAAATCGTTTTTTGCACTTACAAAATATATGGCCGAAGATGAAGAGTTTGGTCCATTTTGGAATATAATTTACAGTGAGTATGAGTTAAGCTTACGCTTGTTGTTAAAAGTTACTGGCTGCAAAGAGTTAATGGAAAATGAACCAAGTGGAAAAGCTTCAATAGAGGTTCGTGAGTCTATTGTGCTGCCCTTAGTAACGATACAGCAATATGCGCTAAGAAAGATTCAGCAGCTACAAAAACAAAAAACCATCGATAAGGAGCAAATTGAGGTGTTTGAAAAGATTGTGACGCGTACGCTGTATGGCATCATCAATGCGAGTAGAAACTCTGCCTAACAAAACATAACCCTAAAGCATTTTGCTTTAGGGTTTTTTCTTTCTGAATAAGTCTTCAATAAGAATCAAATTGGTATTTATCAAAACCTACTATGGGTATATTGTGTATGACCTCATTTACTTTGGTGTATACAGTACGCAACGAAAAAAGCCCCTAAGTACGAATACCTAAGGACTTTTTAATCACAAACAAAAAAATGTTTTTAATGTCTTAGAAGCTGTAGATCGCGGCAACAGTGAAAACTGTAGCATCTTTTTCTGATGGCAATCCTTCGATAGCATAATCATCAGAGCTGTCAAATCTTAATTCAGAAATCAGTGTAAAATTATCGTCCAACTTTGTGTTAGCAGTTAGCGTTATTGCAGTTACATCTGTGTCTCCATCAGCTTCACTTAGTGTAGTGAAAAATTCTGGTCTAACTCCTAATGCAAACTTATCAGAAAAAGAATTTTCTAAATAAAGTGCAAGACCTTGGTAACCTGATTCGCTATCGTCAGAATACGCATAGGCAGCGTTAACTCCAACATAAAATGAATCAGTTAAATCAAATCCACCAGTGTAATCTAAAAATAAGTTATCGGATGTTGAACTTTCATCAACTGTTCCGTAGATAAAGTTTAGGTATTGACCTTTGTATCCAATTTGAGCTCCAAACTGTGTGTCTCCTGTACTACTAGCATCATCACTTGTAATTGCATGTCCGTTAGTTACAGCAAATAATAATGATAAATCTTCAGAAACTGCGTAGTCTAATTTAACACCAGTGTGCGAAAACGGTCCAGCATTAAATAAATAAGATACAGAGTAGTTAAAGTTAGAAGCAGGTGAGATAACTTCGTAACCAAGGAAAGTGTTGAACTGACCTGCAGTAATAGTTACAGACTCACTCAAGTTGTAATAAGCGTATAACTGGTTAATCGCACCAGCCATGTTAGCGTCATCAGCTCTTGGACCAAAAGCGATATCAGCTACAACTCCAGACTTTGCGCCGTCATAAGAAAATACGGTGTTTGCCATACCTAATCCAAATCCGTTAGCATTATCAGGGTTAGCAATAAGTACTCCAGGTGCTCCAGCCCCGTCAACGGAATTTACTGTGCCATAAACATCAACAGATCCTGAAATAGAAAGTTTTGGTGCTTCGTCCTGTGCGGAAATTGCAAAAGTGCATGCAATCGTTAATAATGTAAAAATCTTTTTCATAATAAATTAATTAATTAGTTTTTAGTGATTAATGGCCCAAACATAGCTTATAAAATCAATAACCCCCAAAAAAATAAGGTATATAAATAAATTTTTATGTACTTAATAAAAATAACCCCTAAAAATTTAGGGGTTTAATAATAATATTTTGAAATATTGTGAAATATACATTGTTGTTTTGGGTATAAATTTGATTTTTTCAATTTTATAAGTGGATTTAAGTTTATTTAATTGGTCTTTTATTTTAAAATGTCCATGCTTAAATTTCTTAAAAAAAAGTGTTGATAATTCAACAAAAACCAAGGGGTCTTTATACTTAAAACACATTTTAAAGCGCCTAAATTATCAAAATCATAATAATGCACAGGCCATTATTGTTGGTGCTATTATTGTCCTTATATTACATCACTATTTTGATTAAAATCATATTTTAAAATAAGCTTATGTTGAAAAAACAAGGGATGTATTTGCCAGAATTCGAGCACGATAATTGTGGTGCTGGATTTATTTGTAGCCTTGAAGGTAACAAGTCAAATGATATTATTCACAAGGCACTTCAGATTTTAGAGCGCCTAGAACACAGGGGGGCTGTTAGTTCGGACGGAAAGACAGGTGACGGCGCTGGAATTCTTACGGATATTCCACATGAACTGTTCGTTAAAGATTGCGCTTTTGATTTGCCTGAATTTGGTCAATATGCAGCTGGTAATGTCTTCCTGCCAAAAAAAGAGAATCAAAGAAATTATTGTATTTCCGTTTTTGAAAAATACATCAAGGAACAAGGACTTAAGATATTGGGGTGGAGAACTGTTCCTGTTGATGATTCGGTTCTGGGGTCCATAGCCCAACAAACGGAGCCTATGGTCAAGCAAATTTTCATTAACAAAAGCGATGTGGAGCAAAAGGACTTTGAGTTTAGATTAAAACTCTTTATCGCGCGCAAGAAAGCCGAACACGAAATATATAATTCCAAACTATCTGAAAGCAACTTTTTTTACCTCCCGAGTCTTTCAACCAAAATCATTATATACAAAGGCTTACTTATCCCTGAAGACATCAAGCTTTATTACAAAGATTTAGAAAATCCTTTATTTGTTACCCGCCTGGCATTAGTGCATCAGCGTTTTTCCACCAATACATTTCCAACTTGGGATTTAGCACAACCATTCAGATATATGTGTCACAACGGAGAAATCAACACCCTGCGCGGAAATGTATCCCGAATGCTATCACGTGAAGCTTTATTGGCGAGCAATTGGTTTGGTGAAGATATTAAATCTATTCTCCCCATTATTTTACCCAAAAAATCTGATTCTGCCTCAATGGACATGGCTGTAGAGCTGCTTTTAATGACAGGGCGTTCTTTGCCTGAAGTTATGATGATGCTCATCCCTGAAGCTTGGGAGAAAAATGATGAAATGTCTGAGACTAAAAAAGCATTTTACGAATACAATTCTTGTTTGATGGAGCCTTGGGATGGTCCTGCTTCAATTCCATTTACAGATGGAAACTTTATTGGCGCTGTTTTGGATCGAAATGGCCTAAGACCTTCACGCTATTCAGTGACAAAGGACGGATACGTTATCATGTCCTCTGAAATTGGCGTCATCGAATTGGAACCAGAAAATGTTGCTCAGCATGGTCGTTTGGAGCCTGGGAAAATGTTCCTAGTCGACATGAATGAAGGACGTATTGTGAACGACGAAGAAATCAAGGAAGATATTGCTTCAAGAAATCCTTACAGAAAATGGTTGGACGACGAGCTGGTATACCTAAAAGAAATTCCTTACAATGACTGTCCAGTGTTTCTTAATCAAGAACCTCTAAACAAAAGGAAAGTACTTTTTGGATACACTCAAGAAGATATTAACACAGTGATTCTTCCGATGGCCAACCAGGCAAAGGAACCGATC
>Ga0233402_1000645_pt1 | contig 12972 bp, 14 predicted proteins | sample 54DmetaG_FD_182705 | JGI IMG/M metagenome (GOLD analysis project Ga0233402, IMG submission 182705) | Seawater microbial communities from Monterey Bay, California, United States - 54D | ecosystem: Environmental > Aquatic > Marine > Coastal | place: USA: California | collected 2016-11-11 | reverse complement strand
GGTAAACAAAATGAGCAATACCACACGTTTAATTGACAAACTCATAGATAAAAATTTTGTGAAAAGATCTATTTGTAAGGAAAATAGAAGAAAAATAGAATTGTTTATTACAGAAAAAGGAGAAGCTCTTTTGAAGGAAATCGATCCAGTTGTTGATGAATGTCAAGAAAAAATGATCCAAAAGCTGGAACCGAATGGAAAAAACAATCTAGTAAAATTATTAAAACAACTAATTAAATAAAAAACAATGAAAAATAAAATGCTAAGCCTTATGATTCTTGCAACTACACTTACTGCATGGAGTCAATCCAAAGTTATTAAAATTAATGCCGAAGAAAGTTCCATCCACTGGTTGGCCAAAAAAGTAACGGGGCAACATGAAGGAAACATTAACATTATTTCCGGAAACCTTGAAATGGATGAAAATGCGATTTCAGGTGGGACTTTTGAAGTAGATATGACTTCACTAATCGTAACTGACTTGTCAGGTGAATACAAGGATAAATTAGAAGGACATTTAAAATCAGATGACTTCTTTGGGGTAGCAAAATTTCCAAAAGCAAATCTAGTGATTACGGGATCAACTCAAAAAATGTCAAACCATTATGAAGTTGCTGCTAATTTGACGATAAAAGAGATTACCCACCCTATTACTTTCGATATGCATGTGGAAAATAATGAAGCGATTACCAAATTAGTTATTGACCGATCAAAGTACGATATTCGTTATGGATCTAATTCTTTTTTCGATAACTTAGGCGATAAAGCGATTTTTGATGAATTTGAAATTGATGTTACTTTAAAATTATAATAAGATGATCGAAACTAAACGACCTAAATGTGCTTGTGGAAATACACAAAATCCTGATGGATATTGTGACGGATCACACGCAAAAAAATAATTATTGTTCGGGGATTGGGGTTATTACAATTTATACTATATTTGATTTAATGAACCGAACAATAATTTTTATCAGCTGGTGGCACATGAATAACAACCTATATTCGTGAAATACAACTGATTATATAATACTATCAAAGGCTTGTCATCACGACAAGCCTTTTTTAATTTTACACCATGAAAAAATTTGCACTGCAAACCGAACATAAAAAAATCTTAGCGGACACCCTCACTCCGGTGAGTGCCTACCTTAAACTAAGAGATGTCTTTCCTCACTCACTCCTTCTGGAGAGTAGTGACTACCATGCCAACAACAATGATTTCTCCTATATCTGCTGCAACCCCATTGCCTGGGTTGGATTGAAAAATAAAAAACTCTCTACTCATTATCCTGATGGCTCATCCCAAACCATTACTGTTGATCCTACTGTAAACATCCCCGAAAGGATTCATCAATTTTCACAACAATTTGATAGTAAAAAGTTCCCCTTTAAATTCATCAGTAATGGAATTTTTGGATACATCGCCCACGATGCCGTGGATCAATTTGAGAACATACAGCTAGATAAAGCAAAACCTGGACATGAAATCCCCGACATTTATTATGCCGTTTACCAAAACATTATCGCCATAAGTTTATTCAATCACGAAGCACATTTATTCTCTCACATATATGATGGCACTCATAATCTTTCTGAAATTGAACGTATATTAGATGCCAAAAGCAGTAGTAAATTCAGCTTCGAAAAAGTAGGCGAAAAAACCTCTAATTTAACCGATGAGCAATTTATAGATTTTGTAAAAAAAGGAAAAGAACATTGTTATCGTGGCGATGTTTTTCAGCTAGTACTCTCCCGTCGTTTCTCCCAAGAATTCAAAGGAGACGAATTTAATGTATACCGTACCTTACGATCCATAAACCCTTCTCCTTATCTGTTTTTCTTTGATTATGGTAACTTCAAGATATTTGGAAGCTCACCTGAAGCACAACTCATTGTCCAAAATGGAAAAGCAGAAATTCATCCCATTGCAGGAACCTTCAAACGAACCGGTAATGACGAGCAAGATGCAGCTGCAGCTAGAGCTCTCGCCAAGGATCCCAAGGAGAATAGCGAACATGTAATGTTAGTGGATCTAGCCCGAAATGATTTGAGTAGAAATGGCTCAGAAGTAGTGGTAGAAAAAAACAGAGAAATACAGTTTTATTCCCATGTCATTCATCTGGTATCAAAAGTGATATGCACCATGAAAAAAACAGCCAAAACCTTTCGCGTGGTAGCCGACACTTTTCCTGCTGGAACTTTAAGCGGTGCACCCAAACACAATGCCCTTCAATTAATTGATCGTTATGAAACCACAAAACGCAATGTATATGGTGGCGCTATTGGATACATGGATTTTGATGGGAATTTTAATCACGCCATCATCATTCGCTCTTTTTTGAGTAAAAATCACCATTTGTTTTATCAAGCAGGAGCTGGAATCGTAGCCGATTCTATTCCTGAAAGCGAATTACAAGAAGTCTATAACAAATTAGGGGCGTTGGACAAAGCCTTAACCCTAGCTGAAGAAGTATAATATGAAAAAAGTATTTGTAATCGATAATTACGACTCATTCACCTACAATCTCGTGCACTATCTCGAGGAATTAGGCTGTGAAGTAATCGTCAAAAGAAATGACCAATTTGAATTAGATGAACTGGAAGCATACCCCCTGATTTTACTCTCTCCAGGGCCGGGTATTCCCGATGAATCTGGACTCCTTAAAGCAGCAATTGCCCGATATGCCCCCTCCAAAAAAATATTGGGAATCTGTTTGGGACAACAAGCCATTGGAGAAGTATTTGGAGGATCCCTAATCAATTTAGACAAAGTTTATCATGGAATTGCAACTCCCGTAACCCTCGCCGAAGAAGACATCCTTTTTAAAGACTTGCCCAAAACCTTTGATATCGGACGTTACCATTCTTGGGTGGTCAAGACCCCCCTACCCGAGGATTTAATTGCCACTTCTTTTGATGAAGAAGGACAGCTAATGTCCTTACGACATAAGACGTATGACGTTCGTGCAGTACAATACCATCCGGAATCAGTACTTACGCCCAACGGAAAAAAAATATTAGACAACTGGATCAATAGTTAATGATGAAAGCGACACTCAACCGACTCATACAACACGAACAACTCAGTAAAGACCAAGCTCGGCAAATGATCATCAACATTGCGGACGGGCAATACACTGCTGTACAAATCGCTTCCTTCCTTACCGTCTATATGATGCGAAGCATCAGCTTAGAAGAATTAGAAGGTTTCCGTGAAGCGCTACTAGAACTTTGCATTGCCATTGATTTGAGTGAATTTGAAACCATCGACCTCTGTGGAACAGGAGGCGATGGAAAAGATACTTTCAATATCTCCACCCTCTCTTCTTTTGTTAATGCGGGTGCAGGAATCAAAGTAAGTAAACACGGAAATTACGGGGTTTCCTCGGGCTGTGGTTCCAGCAATGTACTTGAAGCCTTGGGAATCCAATTTTCTAAGGATGCTGATTTCTTAAAACGCTGTGTGGATCAAGCAGGAATTTGTATTCTTCACGCTCCACTCTTCCACCCAGCCATGAAAAATGTGGCTCCCGTTCGGAAGGAATTAGGTGTGAAAACTTTTTTTAATATGCTAGGACCACTCGTCAATCCCGCATTTCCAAAAAATCAATTGACAGGTGTATTCAACTTAGAATTGTCACGATTGTATCATTATCTCTTTCAAAAAACAAAAACAAAATTCACCATTCTTCATGCCTTAGACGGTTACGATGAAATTTCATTGACAGGAGCAACCAAAGCCTTTAGCAACCATAGTGAGCGCGTTTTAACCCCTCAGGATTTTGGGGTTCAACCGCTGGAAGAAAAACAAATTACAGGAGGAGATACTGTAGAATATTCCGCAAAAATTTTCATGGAGGTCATTCAAAACAAAGGAACTGAAGCCCAAACCCATGTAGTCTGTGCCAACGCGGGAATGGCTATTGCCACAGCTTTGGACCTTTCGCCCATCGAAGGCTTTGAAAGGGCTAAAGAATCCCTCGCTTCTGGGAAAGCATTAAACGCATTAATACGCTTACAAAACTTAAGTAAACTATGACCATCTTAGATCGAATAATTACAGATAAAAAAATAGAAATTGAGCAGCGTAAAAGTGTTTTTCCCGTATCGTATTGGGAAGCCTCACCTCTTTTTGAACGAGGGACCACATCCTTGACACAACAGCTTAGAAAAAGTGGTTCTGGGATCATTGCAGAACACAAACGACGCTCCCCCTCTAAGCAAAATATCAATAGTACCTTATCTGTCAGCGAAGTGGCTAAAGGATATGAAAAAGCAGGAGTTTGTGGAATGTCTGTTTTAACTGATGGAAAGTATTTTGGAGGTTCGTTAGAGGACCTTAATTTGGCGCGGGCGGTTACTCAATTTCCACTTTTACGCAAAGAATTCATTGTCGATGAATACCAAATCATTGAAGCCAAAGGGCATGGAGCAGATGTTGTTTTATTGATCGCTGCTGTATTGACACGAAAAGAAATTCAACACTTTTCAGAACTTGCCAAAAGTCTAAATCTGGAAGTATTACTTGAGGTACACAACCTAGAAGAATTACAAAAATCGATCATGCCCAGTTTGGATCTCTTAGGAGTTAACAACCGTAACCTTAAAACCTTTGAGGTCTCATTGGATATCAGCCGTTCTTTAGCCGAGAAAATACCCGCCGAATTCATCAAAGTATCCGAAAGTGGAATTAGTGAGGTTTCTGCCATTCAAAACCTAAAAACCTATGGATACCAAGGCTTTTTGGTGGGAGAAAATTTTATGAAAACAGATAATCCCGGCCAGGCAGCAGGAGATTTCATTAAACAACTCGAAGCATGAAACTAAAAGTATGTGGCATGCGAGAACCTCAAAATATTATAAGTCTTGGTGCTTTACAACCCGATTATATGGGCTTTATTTTTTGGGCACCCTCCAGTAGATATGTAGCGTCCACTACCCCAACTCTTCCTAACACCATAAAAAAAACAGGGGTGTTTGTAGATGCCTCTATTGATTATATTCAATCCATGGTTCATGAACATGCGCTACAGGCCGTTCAACTCCATGGTGAAGAAACCCCCAACTATTGCGCACTTATTCAAGAATTTAAGGTCGAAGTAATCAAGGCGTTTTCTATTCAAGATCATTTTGATTTCTCTTCCCTAGAGCCTTATGAAAAGAGCTGTGATTTTTTCTTATTTGACACCAAAGGAGAATTGCCAGGGGGCAATGGCTATGGTTTTGACTGGAGCATCCTTTCTGGTTACCCCTCTACCAAACCGTTCTTTCTCAGCGGAGGTATTGGACAGGAACATCTGGCGGAAATCAAAGCTTTATTAAATACTGATTTACCCCTTTATGCTGTTGATGTAAATAGTAAATTTGAACTTGCCCCAGCACAAAAAAATATTAAAACACTAAAACAATTTAAAAACAAAGTGTATGAATTATAATGTAGATGAAAAAGGGTACTATGGAGATTTTGGGGGTGCTTTTATCCCCGAAATGTTATACCCCAATGTTGCCGAATTACGCGAGAGTTATTTAAAAATAACCGCAGAGCCCGACTTTAAAAAAGAATTTGATGCTTTGCTTAAAGAGTATGTCGGACGTCCCACCCCACTTTATTTTGCCCAACGTCTATCAGAACGCTACAACACTAAAATCTATCTCAAGCGGGAGGATTTGTGTCATACGGGAGCACACAAAGTCAACAATACCATTGGACAAATTTTACTAGCAAAACGCCTTGGAAAAACAAGAATCATTGCGGAAACAGGGGCCGGTCAACACGGTGTGGCTACAGCAACCGTTTGTGCCTTAATGGGAATTGAGTGCATTGTCTATATGGGGGAACTGGACATCAAACGTCAAGCGCCCAATGTGGCACGCATGAAAATGCTTGGAGCCGAAGTACGTTCGGCTCAATCGGGAAGTAAAACCTTAAAAGATGCGACCAACGAAGCCATTCGCGATTGGATCAACAATCCTGTGAATACCCATTATATTATTGGATCTGTGGTGGGACCCCATCCTTATCCCGATATGGTAGCGCGCTTCCAATCGGTCATTAGTGAAGAAACAAAAGGGCAACTCCAAGAACTAGAGGGTCGTGATTATCCCGATCACGTCATTGCCTGTGTGGGGGGAGGAAGTAATGCCGCTGGACTCTATTATCATTACCTCAACGACGATCGAGTAAATATTATCGCGGTAGAAGCTGCTGGAAAAGGGATCGATTCCGGGGAGAGTGCAGCCACTTCAGCTCTTGGAAAAGAAGGAATTATTCACGGAAGTAAAACCCTGTTGATGCAAACCCCCGACGGACAAATTACGGAACCCTACTCCATTTCCGCTGGATTGGACTACCCGGGTGTGGGGCCTATGCATGCGCATTTGTTTCGTAGCAAGCGAGCAGAATTTATTTCCATTCCTGACCAAGAAGCCATGGATTGGGGATTGACCCTCTCACAAATGGAGGGGATCATTCCTGCCATCGAAACGGCTCATGCTTTTGCAGCACTCGATGTACGCAAGTTTGGACCCAAAGAAATTATTGTGTTTAACTGTTCTGGGCGAGGAGACAAAGACCTAGATACTTATATAGACTATTTTAAATTATAATGAATCGAATCGATCAAAAATTTCAAGAAGACAAAAAATTATTGTCCCTTTATTTCTCGGCAGGTTTTCCAAACTTAGAAGACACTGTCCCAATTTTAAAAAACCTAGAAGCCGCTGGCGTGGATATGGTGGAAATTGGACTGCCTTTTTCAGACCCACTTGCTGATGGCCCTACCATCCAAGAGAGTTCTACCCAAGCCCTTCGAAATGGTATGACCACCGAAAAATTATTTTCCCAATTGGAAGGCATCCGAGAGTATGTTAATATTCCTCTAGTCCTTATGGGCTACTTCAATCCCATGATGCAATATGGTATTGAAAAATTTCTCGCACGCTGTGCAGCAGTAGGTATTGACGGACTCATTATACCCGATTTACCCGTAGATGTCTACCACGAACAATACAAAATTCTATTCGACCAACACGGACTATACAATATGTTCCTCATTACTCCACAAACTCCTGAAGAACGTATTCGCTATATCGACGAAGTATCAAATGGTTTTATTTATATGGTATCTAGTGCAGCAGTTACAGGGGCTCAAAGCACCTTTGGCAACACGCAAACCGACTACTTCCAACGCATCGCCAAAATGAACCTAACTACTCCTACCGTGGTTGGCTTTGGAATCAGTAATGCAGCAACCTATCAAGCAGCAAGTTTACATTCGCGCGGAGCAATTATTGGTTCTGCTTTTATCAAATTTTTAGAAGAAAAAGGGGTAGATCAGATTGGAGAATTTGTTCGGTCAATTCGAGATTAACTATGTCCCTTGAAGATTCTCCCATACTGCTCCATCCGAAAATCTAAGGTGGAGTATTTTGAGTCCCGTTCTTTGGCTTCTTTGTAGGCGGGCAGTGCTCCAATAGCACGGTTGGCTGCTCCCGATGGTGCTGTAAGGCTAAAGGTGACAATGCTTCTTCCTGCCCAATGAAATTGATGCTTTCGAGGTAGGTGGCTGTCGAGACAGTCCAAAGAAACTTGGGCTTTTTTGAGCAATTTACGAAAGAAATACTCGGGGCCATTCTTGCTATTTCCCCCCGTAAAAATCAAGGTCTTAATCTTAGGGTGCTGTTCTAATAGTCCCAAAAGGTCACGCAATTCAGGCCGTTGCATTCCTAAATCAGAGGCATCGATTTTTTCACGGTAGGCGGAATGTACGATATCACAAATACCGATTTTCTCTCGTTTTAAAAAAGCTTTCCGTTGTTCGATAGCAAAATGAGTGTTTTCAAAAACCAGATCGAGAGCATACAAACGATCCCATATTTTCCACAACATTCCGTTACTGCTCCCATAACAAAAATCGACATCTTGATCCTTTAATTCTCCTTTGCTAAAGCGGGGTGGCGGAAGTGTTCCTATAATCAAGCGTGTTGTATTCGATAGAATATAAGGTGGATACGGATGGATATGGTGAAACACAATTAAACCACACTCCCTTGACAACTACTTCCTGCCCCTGCGGTGCAACCATAGCAATGTTGTGATATGCATATCGTGCGGTCTTGGAGTTGTGCCTCATCAAAATCATCCAGATGTTGAACGGGACTGTCCACCTTTAAATCTAGCATTTGATTGAAATCACAGTCGTAGAGGTAGCCATCCCATCGAACGGAGAGCGTGTTGGAACACATCACATTTTCAAGAGCCGCTGGATTGTAGGCTTCCACTAAAGCATACATATAATCTTCATAATTTTCGGAAGCCACTAAATAATCTAAAAATCGACTAATGGGCATGTTGGTGATGGTAAACAGTTGATTAAAATCAATATTAAAATCAGCTTTTAATGCTTTTTTAAAATCGTTTTCTAAAGCTTGTTGATCTCCAGGAAGAAAGGCTCCCGAGGGATTATACACCAAGTCCAAGAGCAAGCCCGAATCAGCTTGTCCATAGCCTTGAGCATTGAGCATTTGTAGGGCTTCAATAGATTTCTGAAAGACACCATTTCCACGTTGTCGGTCTGTTTTTTCTTTTTTATAAAAAGGCAAAGAGGAAACAACATGAATATTATGTTTTTTAAAAAATTGAGGAAGGTCCTCATACTTTTTGTTGGCTCGTATTATAGTTAAGTTGGAACGCACAATAAAATCTTGGACCCCCAAAGCTGCGGCACGTTCTACAAACCACCTAAATTCGGGATGCATTTCGGGTGCACCCCCCGTTAAATCAAGGGTATGAACAGCGGTTGTTTTAATAATACTAAGGCATTTTTCGAGTGTTGCACGCGTCATCATTTCTTTTCGATCAGGACCTGCATCTACATGACAATGCGCACATACTTGATTGCACATGTAGCCCATATTCATTTGTAAAATCTCTAATCTTTTAGGGCGTAATGAGGGGGATCCTTGCGCTGCAATCCGTTCAGAAAACTGGGGTAATTCTCCCGAAGCAAAAATTCCATTACGCAATAAGTCCAGTTGCTTTTGAGTAGAAGCAAGGATGCTTTTTTGTGCTTTTAATGATTTTTGAGACATTACATGCTGCGTTTATTGTAGCCTTCCATCATTTGCACTCCATGCACTAAAGAAGCTCCTCCACGAATGGCTCCCACAACATGAACCGCCTCCATCATTTCAGCTTTGTCTATTCCGCGTTGAAGTCCATCTTGAGTGTAAGCATCAATACAATAAGGACATTGTACTGTGTGCGCTACTGCTAATGCGATCAGAGATTTCTCTCTAGCCGTTAATGCGCCTTCTTCAAAAACACTATTGTAGTACTCAAAGAATTTTTTCCCCAATTCAGGAGACCAATCACTGATGTTTTTAAATTTCTTTAAATCTTGACTTTGATAATAATTCGTATTCATGCTTTAGAGCTTATTTAATTATTCGGATTCAATTTCAAACCTAAGTGATTTTTTGGGCTAAAACAACTGATTTTGAAATTACTTAAAAAAACAAAGCTTATTTAATTATTCTTAAAAATTATGGGTTTGTAATATTATAATCATTACTTTTAATAAGTCTTTTTGAGAAATCCATTTATTAAACCCTGCTGTAGATGAATTTTGGTGAACTATTTTATAACTACATCCCTCTAATTGTTTCCAATTTAATCGTTATTGTTTTTTTTATTTTTTTCAAAAAAAACAAGGAGAAAGAATCGCAACTTCACAAAGACGAAGTATCTAAATTAGAGGCTCAGGCACTACGCCAACAAATGAATCCCCATTTCATTTACAATGCACTAAACAGTGTGCAGAGTGTGATGATCCTGAAAGGAGAACGTGAATCCAACCGTTATATTGGGATGCTTTCAAAATTATTACGCTTTACTTTAGAGATCAACACCTATGAAAAAATCACCCTTAAAGAAGAAATTGAATATTTAGAAGCCTACATTGGGTTACAAAAAATGAGAATGGACCCTGAAATTGAATTCAAAATAACAACAAATCTCACACAGCAACCCACAGAATATTTGATTCCCCCTATGCTCGTTCAACCGGTTGTTGAAAATGCAATCATTCATGGATTAGGTCCTTTAAAAAGAAGGCAAGGGGTTTTACGTCTAACCTTTTCAGACAAAAACAAATGCATCCTAATAAGGGTGGAGGATAATGGAGTTGGATACGAAACATCAAGCAAGAAAAAAAACAAAACTAAAATGTTGCACAAATCCATGGCGACAAAAATCCTGAAGGAACGAATTGATATTTTTAACTACCTAGATAAAAACAAAACCTCTTTTTCTATTTACTCTAGAAAAATGAAAAACAAGGAAATTGGCACTATTGCCCACTTACAAATACCCTATAATTAACTTACCTATATTAACCACTAATTTTTTTTTAAATGAACACAATTAAAACTATTATTGTTGAAGACGAACTGAATAACGCCAAACTACTAGAACATTTCATCATAAAATATTGTCCTGAAATTGAACTTATTGACAGTTGTAAAACAAAAAAAGCTGCGGTAAAATCCATTCGAAAACACAATCCTGAACTTCTTTTTTTAGATATCATTTTAGAAAACCAAACTGCATTTGATGTTTTAAACGAAGTGGATTTCTCTAAATTTAACATCATATTCATAACTGCTTTTGACGAATACGCCCTAAAAGCATTTCAATACAACGCTGCTGACTATTTACTGAAACCCATTCAGATTGATGAACTGATTGCCGCTGTAAAACGGGTTCAACTTCGAAATGAAAAAAAGGAATTTATCAGTTCGAATCAAGTAAATGTACTTTCAGACTCCCTAAAATTATCGCCCCTAAAGTTTATCACCATCTCCAATATTGATAAGGTAAATTTTGTTAAAAACGAAGAAATTTTATATTGCAAATCAACAGGAAGATATACTGAATTTTACCTTACAGACAAAAGAAAACTTGTGGCCTCCAAGTCCTTGGGTGAATATGAGCATCAATTTGATCCCAAAAGTTTTTTTCGAATTCACCGTTCCTTTATCGTAAATTTAAATTACATTACAAATATTAATAAAAAAGCGGGGAATTACTGTGAGCTAACCAACGGTCAAAGTCTTCCCATTTCACGTCGTCGCATGGATAGCCTCATTCAATTTTTAAGGCAAATGTGACGGTTTAACCTATAACCCTAATCCCACCCCAAATGGAATTTCATTGCTTATGGCTTACCACCTTATCCGAATTCAAACTCTGGAAAAAAACACTTCACTCCTTTCCTTTTTCACTTGTTCATCACTACTATAAAAGCGAGACCGAAGCCTCTTTTCCTTCTTTATGTGATCTCATTTCCATTTGCATTTGGTCCGAAAAAGAATTTCCTGTAACTCCAGAAATGACAAGAAACTATATAAAGCAATTCAAAAAACCCAGTTTGCTTGTCGTTAAAAAACCACAATTTGCCATCAAAGCTTTTGAACTTGGCTTTAAAAACTGTATTGAAGAAAAAAACGTTTACAGCCAATTGGAGGCAATGTTCATTGAACTTCTTGATTTCTATTTTAAAGCCAACAAAAAAGTGCAGTTTCTGAAGAATAAAATCTGGCTCTTTGCCGATTCAGAAAAAAGCACAATGGAATTTGTCCCTTTGGCTCAAACCCTATACATCAAAAAAAAGAAAAAAAATATTCTGGTAAAATCGGTACATAAAATAATTGAAACTCCATTTCCTTTCTCGTGGGTTTGGGCGCAATGTCAAATCGATCCCTTATTTTCTAAAGTTAGCTCCAAGCTCATTCTTAACATCCTCTACATAGAGTCCGTAACACCAAATGTAAACAATCATTTTAACTGTGTGCTTAGAGGGGACGAAACGCTCGTTTTGAACAGCAGTGAATTTGAAAATTTAAGACGCTTTTTATAAGTATTCAACTCAAAAAAGTGCTCTAATTCAAGATGTGAAGTAGGATTATTCCTACATTACTTTCCTTTTGTTTTAAAAACACTTATTACCTACTTCTATCCTTTGATGTTAAAAATAGATCTCTTTATGCAAAAACTAATCATTTACCCCTCAGACTTTTGTTACCACTATAGATTCTTTTACAGAAACCCCGGCTGTAGACAATGAAGGAACGGTAAGTTACCAAGTATCCCCAGACAACGGAACGACTTGGAACTATTGGAACGGAACAGCCTGGACTACCACTACTCAAACAGGTGGAACCGAAACTTCACCTGCTAGTGATATTAATGCAAATATCGCAACCCTCGATACCGATGGAGGAAATTTCCTTTGGAGAGCTTACCTAGTAAGTAATGGAACTCAGAAGGTAGAGTTGGATCAAATTGATAGTACCAAAAGCCTCTACTTCTCCCCACCAATGCGTCATGGAAAGCGATTTTTAAATGAGGTTTTACAGCCGTATATCAAAGAAAATTAGACGAAAACTTACCCCTTAGCTTCAGACTGGCGTTTTAAAAACAGTGATTCTCAAAACATGAGTCCTAATGAAGTAATACGAAACAAAAATCCAACGGAATAAAACGAACACTTTGAACAATGAGATTGATTGTTTATTTTAATTCTGATTTGATGGAATATTATACTACTTTTAAACACAAATTAGATTCTTAGAAAAAAATATTTTAGGACATAATTCGTGTTTTTTTACAAATCTTACTCTGTTTAAAAAGAAAGTCAACTCTGTTGGTTTTATTTTTTAATTTACAATAAACCAAATGAAAACGGTAGTCCTTGTCTTTGCTAAAGCCCCTCAAATAGGAAAAGTGAAAACCCGCTTGGGGAAACGCATCGGTATGGAACAATCCCACTGGGTGTACCTTCTACTTCTCAAACAAACGGCCCAAGCCCTTCGTAAAAGTAAAATCGAAACCGTTCTTTTTGAAAACCAAACCCATAAAACATTACACACCACTTTTGAGTATGCCCGTTACTATCAAATTCAAAAAGG
>Ga0233402_1000641_pt1 | contig 12994 bp, 11 predicted proteins | sample 54DmetaG_FD_182705 | JGI IMG/M metagenome (GOLD analysis project Ga0233402, IMG submission 182705) | Seawater microbial communities from Monterey Bay, California, United States - 54D | ecosystem: Environmental > Aquatic > Marine > Coastal | place: USA: California | collected 2016-11-11 | reverse complement strand
TTACTACCTAAAGGAGTAGCTAGTGAAAACGATGCTGTAGAAGCATTAAAAGCTCATGATAAGAGTCCTATTAAACATAGAATGGGAAGGTATGCACCAATGTTTGTTCATCTTCAATATCATAATTTAGAGCACGAAGGTGAAGAATACCAAATGCATCAAACACAATACTATAACAGTAACTTTAAAGACAAAGATCCAAACTTTAATCCTGGAGTATCTAAAATTACTCTATTCAAAGATCCAGAAGGAGAAGATACTAACTTAGGTACTATAATTGTTAAGACAGATGAGTACGTTCAAGATCTTAGAAACTTACCTGGATTAGGTAAAAGACATATGGAAGAAGCTTCTAGAAAGGACTTAGGAATGAGCTCATCAGTATCTAAACGTAGAGCTAAAGCAGAGTTAAAGAAGCCTGGAAATGATGGTTCTAAAGTATACGGATTAGATAAAGACGGAAAGAGAGTTCATATTAAGAGCATTAATGATGTAGATAAATTTAAGAAGTTTGAATTAGATGCTGATATAAACGAAGGTAAAGGAGGTCAAATCATGCCTGGAGATTATGTTAAAAACCAACACGGTAATATTTACCAAAGAGTAGATGGAAAAGTTGGTAGACATGATGCTTATGTTAGAGTTACTAACGGCAAAGCAGGTAAAAGGAAAACTGGTTTACACGACTCTTTTAAACTGACCTTAGTTAATAAGAGTGAGATAAAGGAAGCAGGACCTGGATTTAAACATGATTGTGCTGCAAAGGTAATTCATAAAGAACATGGTGCAGGTAACTGTATTCCGGAAAAGCATACCTTAGTAAAAGAAGGTAAGAAATATGTAGTTACCCATTACGATGTTTTATTTGAAAACGGTAAAACAGTAACAGATATTCCTGTTAGTGAATTAGAGATTAAGACTCAAAACGAACACTGGCACAAAGGGTATAAAAAGAAAAAGAAGTAAGCTATGCATAAATTAGAAAAACTTATATTAGAATCTTACGCAGAACTTAATATACAGGAAGAAGAAGAAAGAAGAACCCTAGGTTTAGAAGATCTTCCTAAATCCTTTAGAGACAGTATTGAAAAAAGATATGGTGTATCTAAATGGCCTGATAAAGATTTTGTATCTTCGGATATGAAAACTTACTTTAAAACAATGTCTGTTGACACTAATACCGGTAACATCGGACACAAACCTATATCTTTACCTTCTTTTGAAGAACTATATAATAACTTTTCAGATATTGTAGGAGATATAAAAGGATTAATGGGTAATTCTGATGTAAGAACTGATAAAGCAGCTAGAGAATTATTTGAATTAATAAAAACAAACTTTAGAAAACTTCAAAGGTACTTAAGAACAGAAAGACCAGATCAATATGAACTTATGAAAATGAGAAGAGTAATGGAAGAGTCAGTATCTGCATTAAAGAAGAAATATAGTCAAGAAGAGGAACTTAGATTAGACCTTATCGCTCATAGAGTATTCAATAAAGATTACAATAAACTTTCAGATCAAGAGAAACAAACAGTACTAAAAGATAAACATAAAGTAGGAGTAAAAGAATCAGCAGAAAAAGGAGCAGTCTTAGAAGACGCTACCGATAAAATGATTCAAAAATTTCCAACATTAAAAGCAGCCTTAATAAAACTGCAAACTAAAGACTTTAAAGAGTTTGTAACATCTATAGATTGGATCTCTCCTAGACCTACTGCATTTAAAGTTAACCTATCCAATGGACAGGATTACATATTAAAATGGTTAGGAGAAGGATTTGAAGCACAGATACTAGGAAAACGTTACTATATAAATAAAATCTCAGAATATCAACAAGCACTAGATAAACTATCAGTATTATATAAAGAAGGTCCAATGGGATCTCCAGAAGACCCAGCAGAACCAGCAGATACCGATAGTGGATCATCTGGAGGAGGTAGCGGTGGAGATTTCCCCGGAGAAGAAGGTGGAGGAGATTCCGGAGTTGATGCTCTAGGAGATGATGATACAGCTGATGTAGGTGGAGAAGAAGGTGGAGCTGATTTAACAGATGAACCTGTTGATTTTGAAGAACCAGCAGAAGAACCAGAAATATAATAAAAAACTAAAACAAATATAATGGACAATTTTGACTTAAGAAAGTTTTTAGCTGAAAACAGAAAACCAGTTAATGAAAAGCAAGATCATAGTGATGAAGAAGAGCTAGACCTAGTACCGGACCTTGATAAAGGAGGTAAAAATTATAGCGATAACGGGTACGAATCATATAAATTACAAGTTAAAGCAGGTTACCAGATCCCTGAACCATACTCACTAAAGAACTATAAAAATGCTGCTGAGTTAAATAGAGAACAAGCTAAAGACGAAGGACATAGAATAGGAAAATACGTTGTTGAACTTGAAGGTCAAGAATTAGAACAATTTGTTAACGACTGGATGAAAGCTTGGAATGAAGAAATCTCAGGAGGAGAAAAAGCATAGTAATAGTAACTAGCATAGAATGAATCTTATAGATAAAGTTTTATTAGAATGGTCATATAAGACCAAAAAAGGATATCCTGACATCAACAGTCAAGAGGATATGGATCTGTTTGAATCTATGTTTGGATTTAACCTTAAAGAAGGGGATACCTCAGCAGCATTTGAAATGGAAAAAGTTATCGTTGATGCAGCAAACGGGAAAAAAGAAAAATCAACACTAATAGCAAATTCAGTAGAAGTAGGAGATAAAATAGTGAAGTCCCTTAACTTAAACGGACCAGGTAAATTTCCTGCTAATATTTATCAAGCGTCGGAAGAATGGAATAGCTATTTCCCTGATGGTGCTAAAGGCTCTACACTTACTCCTAAAACTGATATACTAGTTGGTGAGAAGAGAATATCTGTAAAAACAGGAAATGCACAATTGATGTCAGGCGGTAAACCTGAAGCTATGGCTACATTTTATACTGCAGCTAAAAAAGTACCTAAAGAAGATTTTATAGATGAATTAGGTAAGAAAATAGAAGGTTTACTTCCAACAACCGACTTAACTAAATTAGGAATAAAAGGGAATAAAGGACAATTAGAAAAAGCAGGTCAGTTTGCTAAAGTTGAGATATTAAGAAAAGCAGATGAGGCACATAAAGCATTTAAAATTGAATTAAGAAATCTTTTTAATAGTAATGCTGCATTTGCTAGAGAGTTTACTTATGAAGCTATGACTGGTGAAACCAAATTCGGAGGATCAGAAGGTACAGCAGATTATTTCTTAGTTACAGATTTTAAAGGTAATGCTATAGGACATACAGTTACTTCTTCCTCTGATGAATACGTGGCTAAAATAGCAAAACAAGTAAAACCTGATGTTAAGTTTAAATCTAGTCAAAAAACTAAAGCATCTGCTAAAACTGCCGATAACCCTAAAGGTAAGACTGGGTTTTATTCTTTTTGGTCAACTGTTGGTCTAGGTATAGATATGGCAGTAAATGAAGCTGTCGAAAATATAGACTCAGAAGAATTTTTAACTGAAAATAAATTTGATGTTATTAAGTGGATTGAGTCTACTGTAAAAAAAGCATTCGAAAAAATAAAAGAAGTATTTAGTAAAATAAAGTCCAACCTTATAAAGAGTTGGAAAAATACATTCGATTATTTAGATATAGAGGTTGATACAGGTAGTATAAACCCAGTTATAAATTGGTAAGTTATGGCAAAAGACATAAAAAAGATAATAGCACAAGAGTATATCAAGTGTGCTAAAGATCCAGCATACTTTATGCGGAAGTACTGTTATATACAACACCCTACCAGAGGACGTATATTATTTAATCTATACCCATTTCAGGATAAAGTCTTACACCTATTTAGAGATCATCAATATCTAATCACTCTTAAATCTAGACAGTTAGGTATATCTACTCTGGCAGCAGGTTACTCTCTGTGGCTAATGTTATTTCATAAAGATAAGAACGTACTTGCTTTAGCAACAACTCAAGCTACTGCAAGAAACTTAGTTTCTAAAACTATGTTTATGTATGATCAATTGCCAAAATGGTTAAAGTTACCTGCTTTAGAGAAAAATAAACTATCTTTAAGACTGAAGAATGGATCAAAAATTACAGCTAAATCTTCTAACGCCGATGCCGCAAGGTCAGAGGCAGTATCACTACTGCTTATCGATGAGGCAGCCTTTATTGATAACATTCAAGAAACGTTTACAGCAGCACAACAAACCTTAGCAACAGGTGGACAGTGTATGGCATTATCAACTCCTAACGGAATAGGTAACTGGTTTCATTTAACTTGGGAAAAAGCTGAATCAGGAGAAAATAGCTTTGTACCTATAAGACTACCTTGGACTGTTCATCCAGAAAGAAACGAAGAATGGAGAGTACAACAAGATGCAGATCTAGGTCCACGAATGGCAGGACAGGAATGTGATTGTGACTTCTTAGCATCTGGGGATACAGTATTTGAACCAGATGATATGTTATTCTATGAGCAAACATACATTAAAGACCCTTTAGAAAAAAGAGGTGTTGACGGTAACTTATGGATATGGGAAGGAGTAGATTACACTAAATCGTATATGGTAGTAGCAGATGTCGCTAGAGGAGACTCTGCCGATTATTCAGCATTTCATATCTTCGATATAGAAAATTGTGTTCAAGTAGGAGAGTATAAAGGTAAGCTATCACCTAAAGATTACGGTAACGTATTAGTTGGAATAGCATCAGAATATAACGATGCGCTTTTAGTAGTAGAGAACGCAAATATAGGATGGGCTACTATAGAACAGATATTAGAAAGACAATACAACAATTTATATTATAGTTCTACTTCACAAATGGAAACAGTAGAGTCCTATATGACTAAGTATGAACGTGATAAATTAGTACCCGGGTTTACTATGTCTGTAAGAACACGTCCTTTAGTAATTGCTAAGGTGATAGAGTACATAAGAGAGAAAGGTGTTACACTACAGTCTAAAAGGTTACTAGGAGAGATGAGAGTATTTGTATGGAAGAATGGGAAACCACAGGCACAGACTAACTATAATGATGATTTACTAATATCATGTGCAACAGCACTATATGTAAGAGATACGGCATTAAGATTAAGACAACAGGGTATGGACTTAGCAAGAGCACAATTATCTTCTTTTCAAAATTTAAACGCTAAGAACAAAGCTGTCATGAAATCAGTTGGAAACCAGCAAAATAATCCGTATATTGTAGATAATGGGTATGGACAAGAAGATATATCTTGGTTGTTATAAACCTGCTATTTATAATATATATTAAACAAAACTGATCATTAATGGCTGATAAATCATTATTTACTAGACTACAGAGATTATTCTCTTCTGATGTTATAATCAGAAATATAGGAGGAACAGAGCTTAAAGTAGCCGATGTTAACCGAATTCAGACTACAGGAAACTATGAAACTAATTCACTAGTAGATAGATTCACAAGATTACACTCATACGGGAACGCTAATATTTTTAATCCAAATATTAACTACCAGACAATGAGGATACAGTTATATTCGGATTATGAAGCAATGGATACTGATCCTATTATAGCATCAGCATTAGATATACTATCGGATGAGGCAACATTAAAAAACGATCAAGGAGAAGTACTATCTATAAAATCTTCAGACGAAAATATTCAAAGAGTGCTTTATAATTTATTTTACGACGTCCTAAACATAGAATTTAATTTATGGTCATGGACACGTAATATGTGTAAGTACGGAGATTTCTTTTTAAAATTAGAGATAGCAGAAAAGTTTGGAGTATATAATGTACTGCCTTACACAGTTTATAATATGAGCAGAAACGAAGGATTAGATCCAGAAAATCCTGCTAAAGTTACCTTTGCTATTGACCCAGACGGATTAGCAAGTAGTCAAGATCCAAGCACTTTATATCAGAAAAAAAATTCTAAAGTAATGCACTTAGATAATTATGAAGTAGCTCATTTTAGATTAATATCAGATACAAACTACCTACCTTACGGTAGATCATTTATCGAACCAGCTAGAAAAATATACAAGCAGTTAACGTTAATGGAAGACGCTATGCTGATACACCGTATAATGAGAGCACCAGAGAAAAGAACATTTTTCGTTAATGTCGGTTCAATTCCACCAGCAGAAGTTGATCAGTTTATGCAAAAAACTATCAATACTATGAAAAAAACTCCTTATATTGATCAAAAGACAGGTCAATATAACTTGAAGTTTAATATGCAGAATATGATGGAGGATTTCTATATACCTGTAAGAGGAGGAGATGCTTCTACAAGAATAGAAACTACCAAAGGTTTAGATTACGACGGTACTAATGACATACAGTACTTACAGTCTAAAATGTTTGCAGCACTTAAGATACCTAAAGCATACTTTGGGTACGAAGGAGATTTACAAGGTAAAGCTACATTAGCAGCAGAAGACATTAGATTTGCTAGAACAGTAGAAAGAATACAGAAAATATTAGAATCAGAATTAACTAAGATAGCTTTAGTACATTTATATACTCAAGGGTTTACAGGTGAAAATCTTACTAACTTTGAAATAAAGTTAACTAACCCGTCTATCATATTTGAACAGGAAAAGGTAGCTCTTATGAAAGAGAAGATAGATTTAGCTAATCAAATGAAAGATTCTAAACTATTTGCCACAGACTATATATACGATAATATATTTAATCTCTCTGAAGATCAGTATATGGAGATGAGAGAACTAGTAAGAGAAGATGCTAAGAGAGTATTTAGATTAGCACAACTTGAAGCAGAAGGTAACGATCCAGCTAGCTCAGGAAGATCATACGGAACCCCTCACGATTTAGCGTCTATGTACGGTAGAAGAGCTACAGCAACAGAAAAGACAGCTAATGTACCTGCAGGATATAATGAAGTAGGGCCTGAAGGCGGAAGACCGAGAGAAAAGATGTCTGTATACGGTACAAATGCTGATCCATTAGGAGGTAGAGATAGATTAGGAGTACAGGGCATGCAAGGAGGATTTCCATCAGATAACGAAAATATAATGGAAATAGATAATACCAAAGCACAAACCGTATTCCATCAGATTAAAGATTCTTTTCAGAAAGAAATGATATATGAAAAGAAAGACAATAATGAGTCTACTTTATTAGACGAAAATCAACTTAAGGATTTAGATAACTAGACCATATTTATATATAGCAACCGTATATTATGAAGATAAAACATTCAAAGTTTAGAAATACAGGTTTGATTTACGAACTGCTTGTAAAACAAATTGCAGCAGATACGTTATCTAAACATAACTCACCAGCTTTAGAAATCTTAAAAGAGTTCTTTACCGGTGGGAGTATGATCGGAAAGGAATTAAAACTATATGAGTACATACTTAAGAACAGAAACCTTTCTGAAATTAAAGCAGAAACAGTAATCTCAACAATTACAGAGATATCAAGAAAATTAAACCAGAAAAAACTTAAAGAAGAAAAGTATAGGTTAATTTCGTTAATTAAAGAGAACTACAGTGTAGAGGAATTTTTCGGTATACAGGTTAGAGATTATAAACCTTTAGCTGCAATGTATTGTTTATTAGAAGCACAGAACACAAACACTTTAGTTAACCCAGACTTCTTAGTTAATAATAAGCTTACAATTATTGAACACCTTACATCTTCTAAGATGGCAAAAGAAGCAGTTAAAGACACTTTAATAGAGGAATATTCAAAATACGAAAAAGACTTACGTTTACTTACGTATAAGATACTACTTGAAAAATTTAACAATAACTATAAAAATCTTCTACCAGAACAAAAAAACATACTTAAAGAATTTATTACATCAGTAAGCTCGACTACTAGATTAAGAAACATAGTTAACGAAGAAATACTTAAAATTAAATCACAAGTAGAAGAGCTGTCAAGTAACGTAAAGGATGAAGTAGTAAGAATTAAACTACAAGAAGTAGTAAAGACTATTAAACCTGCAAAAAAGACAGAGAAAATAACAGACAACCACCTTATTAATTTAATGCAATATTACGACTTAGTAAACGAAATGCGTTCACTATGAAAAAAAGTGTAGTAATAAAAGCAGTTAAAGAGGTAATTGAAGAACTAAGCACAACAGCAGGAGCAGGAGGATATCTTACTCCATTTGCGTTTAGAAAAGATAATAAGAAGAATAACGCTACAAAGCAAGCTGAGAAGCTCGGATATAAAGTAGTAAAGACAAAAAAAAGACCCTATAACACTAAAATGTTTGATTACTTAGATGAGAACAATACAAGAAAAATATAACGCAGTCGTAGAAGGTAACTTCTCCAAGACACAATTTTTAAGAGACGCTAAAAGAGAACTTCCTCAATTTCTATCTCCTTATAGTGGATTCCCAGATACAGTATCAATACTGAAATCTAAAGGTATGCTAGTAGAAGTAAAGTCTCCGGAATACGATAATCCTTCGTTAACCTATACAGAAGATGCTTTGAATAGAGGTATTGATTATGAGTTAGAAGAAGCAGGTATAGACTCAGCAGGAACAGTATCATTAGAGGATAGACAAAAAGCACATGATAAAGCTAGTAAGAACCTAGCAAAAGATGCAATGCACTACCTTAATATCATAGCTGGAGAATCAGCAAAAGTAGACAAGCATGATCAAATGGTAGAACCTAAAAAAGGCAATGAAGTAGATACCTTCAATGGTATGAAAAAAGCTGAATTAAAAGAGAACTACACCAAAGAAAAGTTATTAAAAAGATTAGGTGATGCTGATGACGCACGTATTCAAACAGGAAATGGAAAAGAGTACATAATTTATAATCCTAACTCTAACAATGACGATAATGCTGCTATGTGGCATGACGACTCAGTGTTCGCTGTTGATCAAGACGGTGGCGAGCATGAGATACCGTATAAAAAGATAGGGTTAGTAATTGTAGAGGACTTAGCAGAAGCAGATGCTATACCAACTGAACCTGGAGTACCAGGAGAAAGGGCTTCTAACCATGATAGAAAAATGGCTATGAGAAAAATCATAGACTTTTTAACTGTTTTAGGACATCCAGATTCAGGTCACAGAGTAGGTACCCAAGATGCAATTGATTTTATTAAAACCCATAAAGACGATATCTTTAACGGTGATATAGATTTTAATGATATTAACGATGTATGGCATAACTACGATGAGTATGAAACTATCAATAGAGATATACCAGAAACAATTGAGGTAAAGCAAGAAGCTATGTCTGATCAACAGATGAAAGATATAGAGAAATATGGACAAGAAGATAAAGTAGTTAAGGTATTTAAACCTGGAGATAAATTTTCTGCAGATTTTGATTACGAAGGAATGTTAGAGTTTGGATTAAAAGTAAGACTTAACACACCTATTAATACCCTACAAGCTTTATTTGATTCATTTGAAGATGTTAATTATCACTCAGAAGGAAGCCATTTATCTTATGCAATAGATGCTATAAAAGAAAGAGACAAAGTTGATGCTTTAGATCATTTAAGAAGCTTTAAAAAAGCAATTAAGAATACATTAGTAAGTTTTAATGAAGGAGCAGATCCTAATAGGAATCAACTAGAAGAAACAGAAGCAGTAATCGATGAAGGTAGAGGAGATTTAGACACTATCGTAAGAGTTATTACTGATATGGCTAATGAAGATGGTACAACAACTAAAGAAGCAGCTTTAGAAGTAATAGAAGCAATTAGAGATGCTTATATGATAGATGCTTACGATGAAGGTGTTGTTAAAGAAGGTAGAAGATCTAGAACTTACGGTAAAATATCAGAAGGCAGAAGAAGAAAAACTCAAGGAGGTAAAGTAGTAACTGAAAACGACTACGAAACTGGAGGATATGTTGAGAGTATGGGACCTTTATTTGATAAAGGTGTTAACCTATTAATAAAAGCTTGGGAAGAGTGGAAGATGGGACCAATGACAGAACCGGGTATGGTAGAGTTTGCTAAAAAAGACGTACTTAAGTATTTAGAAACTCAATTTATGGTTGAGAATCTAGAAGAAAAAAAAGGAAAAGATCACGATAAAGATGGAGATGTAGATAAAGATGACTATATGGCAGCAAAAGACGCAGCTATTAAGAAGTCAATGGGTAAAGATAAGATCGTAAAAGAGAATATTAAAGCAATTATATCTAAAGTACTAGAAGAAGGAGTAATAAACGAAGCTGCTACAAATGAATTAGCAAAATTCGCTGAACAATACGGAGGATTCGAAGGAATGAAACCAGCTATTATACAGCTCCAAGATTTAGTAACAGATATAGAAGCATATTACGATAAAACAAGAACTAAAATACAAAAAGTATACGATACATTAGGTGATATTAGAAATGAAGAGGGATTAAAAGTAGGAGGCTTTTTAGCTCCTTCAATTGAGTCAGCATTTAATAAAGACCTAAGACCAGTTACCAAATCAGGATTTACAAAAGGCCTAGATCAACCTAAAGTTAAAGTCATATCACAAAGAGATATTGATAATAACACATCAGTTGAACCTAGTTTAGGAGAAGAAGAGGAAAAACAAACGGTATACAGCCGTCCATCGGTTAACGGTACTTTACAATAAAATCTAAACAAACATGGCACAACTATTAATAGAAGTAACACCATTTAACTCTATACTTAAGGAATCAAAAGAGAAACCAGGGGTATACGAGGTGGAAGGTATTATGCAAAGAGCAGTATCAAAGAATCAGAATGGTAGAACCTATAGTAAAGCTATTTTAGAAAGAGAATCAGAAAAGTATATAGAAGAGTTTGTTAAGAACGGTAATGCATTCGGAGAACTGGATCATCCTGAATCTCCTATTGTCTCTCTAAAGAACGCCTCTCATATAGTAAAAGAGTTATGGTGGAAAGGAAACGACCTTATGGGACGTGTAGAGCTACTTAATACTCCTGCAGGAAATATCGTAAAAGAGATAATCAAAGCAGGGCATACAATAGGTATTTCATCTAGAGGTACAGGATCAGTCACACAGACTAACGAAGGTACCTTAGAAGTCCAGCCAGACTTTGAATTAGTATGCTGGGACTTTGTATCTAATCCATCTACTCATGGAGCATTCATGAATCCGATTACACTACAAGAAGGTAAAGCAAGTATATCTAAATATAATAACTTAGATTCTATAATCAACGATATATTAAGAGCATAATGAAATTATCTGAACTTATTTTAGAAAGTGATGAAACTCAACTAGGAGCTGAATTGGCAAACGCAATTGAAGCTGAATTTGGAGAAGAAGGAGATGTTAATGAAGTAATAACCACAGTTGGTATACTATCATGGGCGTTAGCTTCTAATACAGTTTTAGATATATTAGGTAAGTATGCAGCAAAAGGGTTTAAAAAACTAGGTTTAGAAAAAGCAGCAGATAAAGCTGACGCAGTACATAAATGGGCACATAATAATGAAGTAAATATAGTAAGAGCAATTAGTGGCTTTATGAAACCGTTTATAAAGGATGAAAAAAAGAGACAATTAGTTGCTAAAGGATTATTTATTGCTATGTTAGCAGGTTTAGGTGTAAAAGCCGGAATAGGTGCTCTAAATGCTCTAAGAGGAGCAAACGTAGCTACAGCTACTATATCAGCAGTTAAAGCAGCACTCAAAGGAAGAGATATCGCAGTTGTTGGTGCTGAAATAGCAGGCGCAGTTGCCGCATCTGCATAAAAATCAACTTTTATTTAGTTTTATAAAAAAGGTATATATTTATATAAGAATATACAGTGATCTATACTGTATTAAATTTTGTAAAAACTTTCCTATTACGATTACAATAATCGTAGAAATCAAACAAACTTATTAAAAAATGGCAAACAAAGATTTATTCAAGCAAGCTATTGCTGAAGCAAAATCTATTAGAGAAGCCGCTATCGCTAACGCCAAGGAAGCTTTAGAAGAGTCGTTAACTCCACATCTTAAGGATATGTTAGCTGCTAAACTTCAAGAAATGGATGATTCATCTGTTGAAGAAGAAGTAGTAAACGAAACTGAAGAAGTAGAGGAAGGAAACTACTCTGACGAAGATCAAATGGAAGAAGAAGTAGAGGAAGGATCTATGGAGGATGAAGATGCAATGGAAGAAGCTGAAGAAGCAGAGGATGATTCAGAAGAATCTGAAGACGAAGCTGACGAATCAGAAGACGAAGAAGAAGACGTTGAAGTTAAAGACATGGAAGTCGATGACCTAAAAGATCTTATTCGTGACATTATCTCTCAAGAAATGGGAGCTGATGATGAAATTGACAATTCAGATATGGATGCAGGTGCAGAAATGGAACCAGAAATGGACATGGGTGCAGATGTAGACGGAGAAGAAGAAATCGATTTAGACGAACTGTTAGCAGAACTGGAAGCAGTTTCTGAAGAACAAGAAGAAGTAGTAGCAGAAGTAGAAGAAGTAGAAGAAATGTCGAAACCAGAAAAAGGTGAAAAAGAAGAAGAAGAACTTAAAGAAGAAGATAATTCTGAATTAAATGAAGCTTTAGAGACTATTAATACTCTACAAACTCAACTACAAGAAGTAAACCTTCTTAACGCAAAACTTATGTACGTTAACAAAGTATTTAAAGTTAACAACTTAAGTGAAGCACAAAAAGTTAATATTATCGCTGCTTTTGATAAAGCTGAAACGGTAAAAGAAGTTAAATTGGTATTTGAAACTGTTTCTGAAAACGTAGTAGCTAAGAAAACGGCTATTAAGGAATCAAAATTAGGTATGGCAAGTAAAGCTACTGGAACTACTGCAAGTAAGCCAGAAGTAATATCTGAAGTATCTGATGCGGTTAAAAGAATGCAAAAATTAGCTGGAATCATTTAATTAAAAAATTTAAAAAACAAAAAACAATCATGGAAATTAATTCTCTATTAGAAAGTGCAAACGGATACAAAAGCTTACAAGCTGATGCATCTAGACTTGCCGACAAATGGGCTGCTTCTGGATTGCTTGAAGGATTAAA
>Ga0233402_1000632_pt1 | contig 13061 bp, 15 predicted proteins | sample 54DmetaG_FD_182705 | JGI IMG/M metagenome (GOLD analysis project Ga0233402, IMG submission 182705) | Seawater microbial communities from Monterey Bay, California, United States - 54D | ecosystem: Environmental > Aquatic > Marine > Coastal | place: USA: California | collected 2016-11-11 | reverse complement strand
TCCAGAATTTGATACAGCCGAAACCGCGGATCAAGCTCTTAAAGTTGCCGATAAATTAAATTTTCCAATACTAGTGAGACCTTCATATGTATTGGGTGGTCAAGGCATGAAAATCGTAATTAATAAGCAAGAGCTTGAAGATCATGTGATCGATTTACTCCGTAAAATCCCAAATAATAAACTGCTTTTAGATCATTATTTAGATGGCGCCATTGAAGCAGAAGCCGATGCGATTTGCGATGGAGAAAATGTATACATCATCGGTATTATGGAGCACATAGAACCTTGTGGAATCCATTCTGGGGATAGTAATGCAACACTTCCACCATTCAATTTAGGGGATTTAGTGATGCAACAAATTAAAGATCATACAAAGAAAATTGCACTCGCTTTAAATACTGTTGGTCTAATCAACATCCAATTTGCTGTTAAAAATGATAAAGTATATATCATTGAAGCCAATCCAAGAGCATCTAGAACAGTACCTTTTATTGCAAAAGCATACGGAGAACCTTATGTGAATTATGCCACTAAAGTGATGCTAGGCGATAAAAAAGTTACTGATTTTGACTTTAAACCACATTTAGATGGCTATGCAATTAAGCAACCAGTGTTTTCATTCAATAAGTTTCCAAATGTGAATAAACAATTGGGACCAGAAATGAAAAGTACTGGAGAAAGCATTTTATTTATAGATAGTCTAAAAGACGATGAGTTCTATGATTTGTATGCTCGACGTAAAATGTATTTGAGTAAATAACAAAAAAAAAAGGCGGCGTTTTAGTCGCCTTTTTTTATGAGTTGAAAATCGAAAGAAATAGTTACTGTATCACTGACTTTGTTGCGAACAATTTTTGGAATTTCTATTGCAAAATCATCAGCACTTACATCAAAAGTACCGTTGAATTTCATGGTATTGTCTTCTTTAATTATATGAGTTTCAACAGAGATAGATGTACTCTTCCCATGCATTTCTAAGCGCCCCGAAAGGATATGTTTTTTATCTAAATTTTGAACATCAAAATTCAATAATTGCCCTTTAAAAATTGCTTTGGGATAACGATTGCTTTCGATATAACTTTCATTAAAATGCTCTTCCATAAGTGCATTTTTAAAACGAAATCCTTTGACTAAAGCCAAAGCCGCAAAAGTTCCATCAGTCGTGTTTAGTATCGCCGTAACATTTTCATTTGTAGCCTTAACTTCTTCAAAAGCAGGCATAGAGGCTTCAAAAGTGAGTGTTCCAGAACGAGTCCAATATTTTTCTTGACTGTTTGCAAGACTGGTACAACAAATAAAAAATAGAACTACATATTTCATTCTAAATAGCCTTCATTCATCCATTGTTCTACCAAATCAATACTGACTTGTGGCAATCTCGAACCATACTTTGGCATAAATCCAGATTCACCGGGTTGACGATTCATACGATCCAAGGCATCTGTATTTTCAAAAACATTTTTCACCTGACTGTAATTTGTCATCGGTACAGATGCACCACCTACAGCAGGGTTGGAGTGACAAGCAACACAATTCGCATCTATAATCGGTTTAATGTGTTCAGTATAGGTAATGTTTTCTGTTAGCGGTGTTTGTTCAATAAGATCACTTTCGCTGCTATTCTCACAACTAGTACCTAAAATAAGCGAAATCAAAATAAATAAAAAGTTTATGTTTTTCATTGTTGTATTAGGTTACTTTTAATTAAATAATTTAACTAATTTATGTCATTTCTGAACAATTCCTACTATCTTAACAAAGATTTAATTTTTATTTTTATGAATAAGAAATATGGTATTATTGTTCTAATTGTACTGCTATTGGGGGTTTTAGCTTATTTTTATACACAAAAGCCTCATCGAGATATTGGTGCTGAAAAGGTAGAATTTCGTTTATCGTCGGATACATTATTGGATCAATTTATTTCTGATGAAGACGCAGCATCCTCAAAATTTTTGGATAAAACAATAGTGATTTTTGGAAGCGTTACAGAAATTAATAAGAACTTTTTAACACTTGATGATAAAATTTACTGTAAATTTGATGTAGTAATACCAAAAAAAAATACAAATTCTTCAATTGCAATAAAGGGGCGTTGCATTGGATTTGACTCATTATTACAACAAATTAAATTGGATCAATGTTTGATTTTAGAACCATAATGCTATTGTTGTTTTTGTCACAAAATCTTTGTGGTCAAAATGATATTTTTGAGTTGGCTCGTCGTGGATCTGTTCAAGAAGTTAAAGCAGTTGTAAAAGAAACACCAAACGTGTTGAATGCTAAAGATCAGCGCGGAAGTACGCCACTTGTTTTGGCCTGTTACTACAACAATATTGAAGTGGTAAGCTATTTGATTCCAAAGGTGGAAGATATCAATGGCAGTACCAAAGACGGTTCGCCATTGATGGCCTCGGCCGTTAAAGGTTATAATGCTATTTCTAAACTATTAATAGCTGCTGGAGCAGATGTCAATTTACAAGACGCCAATAAAACTACAGCATTGCATTATGCCGTAATGTTTAAGAACTATGATTTAGTACTGATGCTTCTTGAAGCAGGTGCCAACCCTAATCACAAAAATAACGTTGGGCAGTCGCCCAAGGATTACGTAATTGTCCAAAATGATGAGCGTATGCATAAAATCTTTAAAATTAAATAAATAGCTTATGAAAAAAATTACACTATTATTACTTGTTTTTACATTTTTTATTTCTCAAGCGCAAAGTACCACTACAGGTGAAATCACACTTACACCTGGCTTCACAGTACAGTTTGATGTTGATGGCCCAAATGATACGGTAACTATGACAATGGTTGGTCCTTCAAATGTTTGGTTGGGGGTTGCAATAAATTCTACCCTCCCTGGTATGGGAAATTTAGGTGATGATGTAATTATCTTTTCAAATTCTGGTTTAAAAGATTACCATATGGCAGGCGGTAATGGTGACCCCAATGAAGATACTAATCACTGGAATTTAATTGATGAGGATTACTCAATTCCTGGAGTTATTACTTTGGTTGCCACGAGGGTACTTGACACATCTGAGTCAACCGACTATGTTTTTTCAACTTCAACTGGGACTATTCCATTTCTCTGGGCAAAAGGAAATAATTCATTAAACTTAGGCTGGCATGGAGGCGCCAATCGAGGTGGAGCTCAGGGGACTTTTGTATTAAGTTCTCCATATTTTACAATGGAAAAATTTGAAATTTACCCCAACCCAACAGTCGATGAGCTTAATTTTGAATTTCCTGACAATGTACAATCTGCCAACGTTCAGGTTTATAATATTTTAGGGAATCAAATCACGCAGACCCAATTGAAAAGAACAGTTCCAAAACTCGATACAAATGCATGGGCATCAGGGATGTATGTAGTGCAAATTATTACAGAAGATGCCGTTCAAACCAAGCGCATCATAAAACAATAATTTTTTATGAAATTTAAAATTCTCATTATTTTCATATGCTTTACTTATTTTGGTTTTGCACAAGACGATTTATTGAGTGAAATAGATGTTGAAAGTGAATCATCAACAACAGTAAGTTCTGTTTTTAAAGGGTTAAAAATCATAAACTTTGAGTCTACAAAACTTGTAGGTAAAGGCGGGTTTTATTTTGTGGTATCCCACCGTTTTGGGAGTGTAAAAAATGGATTTGAAAATCTTTTTGGTCTTGATGAAGCCGTAACCCATCTCAATTTCATCTATGGGCTTACAGAGGGTATTAATGTAAGCGCATCACGAAGCTCAAATCAAAAGATTTATGAATTGGCTTCAAAGTTTAGAATTATTAAACAATCTGAGCGCTTTCCGTTTTCAGTAGTAGGTTATACTTCAGTTTTAGCCAACACTGCATTGAGCACAGATAACTTACCAAAACTTGAATTCAAACACCGTTTGAGTTATGTTGCACAGCTACTGATATCTAGAAAAGTAAACAACAAATTATCACTACAATTCACACCAACATTTTTTCATGACAATTATGTGGTCAACGATCTTCAAGACAATTCACAATACGGATTAATATTTGGTGGGCGTTACAAGATTGGAAAACGCTGGTCTTTCAATTTGGAGTATGGTGCTCATCTTAACCGCGCCAAAAATTCGCTCTATAACAACCCTTTATCCTTAGGGTTTGATCTTGAAACTGGCGGTCATGTATTTCAATTACACTTTACAAATTCTCAATTCATGAATGCGAATGGCGTAATGGGAAACAGTACTGGCGATTGGTCTGAAGGTGATTTCTACTTTGGCTTTAACATAAGCCGTTCGTTTTAGGCTTATTTTGCTTCCTGCAGATATTTCTTTTGAACAAAATTAAACCCAATTATCAGTGCTCCGGAATAGAATAAATCACCCAGTAAAGCATTTCTAAAGAAAGGCAAGGCCAATGTATAACACTCCGCTAACCCAGTCCAAGTCTTTGGGTATCCCAACAGCCAAACTCCAAAGTTTGTAATGATAAAAAAGCTAACGCTACTTAATAGAATAGCCGAAAAGCTTGCTTTTTTCGATTGTGTTCCGATAAAACTCACTACCACAAAAGCAAAATAAACAAAAACAGTGATGCTCGAAAATCCTAGGAATAGATCAGATATTGCCATTACAGTCAAGGGTAGTGCATAGGCCATTACTTTATTGGAAAGGTATAATCCTCCGAAAAGCGCTATGGCGGTAATCGGAGTGAAGTTTGGAAGATGAGGAACAAGCCTAGTGAGTACGGCTATTACCATGAAAAGAAGGATAACAATTGTTTTGTTGGCGGTTAAATTTTTCATTCAAAAAAGATTATTTTTCGTTGGCGTTAAAAATACTTAATTTAAAATTTAGTCTGCTATCATTAGAACATCTTTAGCATCTAATTTATCTGCAACGCCTAAGCTCTTTGAGCTATTTTGTTCAATTGCGAAACGACCAGACCCCTCTATTGCTAATAGAGCCGCTTGTAATAAGGGTTCCGATACGTCGCCTAAAACTCCGTAATTTGATGCTTTTTCTTTAAACTCGATGTCAGGGATCAAGCCTGATGAAGGTACTACAGTATTGTTTTTATTTACGGTAATTGCTATCAATGGCAGTAGCGCATAAGTGTGGCTGGGATTGACATTGGTTCTACTTAGATTTGATGAGTCATATATGATTTGCGAGGCTTGTGATTTTCCAACAGTAGTATCTCCTATTTGAACAACATCTATGTATGCTTTTAAGCTGTTGATAATCATTTCGCTAGAAGAAGCGGAGGCTCTACTGGTTAATACATAAACTTTGTTTAGATTCAAACTATTGATGTTTGTGCCATTATTCAGAGTGGATGTAAAAAGATAGTCGTAATTATTGGTTTGTAGAGCTTCGTTGTATTGCAATGTCGCAAAAACTTGATTGTTGAAATCTCCAGTAATCATACTGCCTAAGGCTGCAGCTGTTGCCACACTGCCCCCAGGATTATAGCGAAGGTCAAGAACAAGATGGTCGATATTTTGAGCTTTAAATACGCCAAAGGCCTGATTGAGTTCCGTGTCAAACTCGTTAACAAATCCATTGTACATTAAATAACCCACTTTATCGTCTTCCAAATTAATTATTTTTGTGCTGTATACAGGGTTTTCGGTATAAACAGATTTTGTCAATGTTATGGCTTCTGAATTATCATTTATGATGTCATCTGAGCTATCAGCCGTGTTGTTATCGTCATAATTAGCCAGATTTAAAGTATAACTATCTCCACTCAAAAGCGATCTATAATTATCCACGGTCAAGCCAGTACCGTTAATTTTATTAAAAACCTGTCCTCTAGTGAGCGAGGTCTGACTGGCGTTGCTGTTGGGTAGGACAAGGCGTACAACACCAAACACATTGATTGAACTGCCAGGAACATAATAAAAGTTGAATTCAGCACCAGTTTTCTCGGCAACCCCACTAAGGGACTGTTCCAATGTAAAATAATTGCTAGTTATGATACTGAATCGATCTACACTTTCTCTATCATAGATTAAGTCCTCAAATAAGAGTTCAGGAGACCCGTAATTTGTTAAATACTCTTGATAGTCTGAATTTGAACTAAACCGATCGTTTGCAAGATCTGGAATATTTGAGTTGTACAAGTATACAGCATTCATAGCTTTCCACACAAAGTCTTTAACATTCCTTGTGCTTGTTATGTTATCATCATTATCTTCAAAACAACTGAATGAAAATCCAATTAAAGTGATTAAGGCTAAATATTTTATTTTTTTATTGATAGATGTATTTTTATTGTTTTTCATTTTTATAAATGCTATTATTAGAGACTGAACGATCAATATTTATACCACAATTTACGTTAAAAAATAATAAAATTTAAAAAAATAGTTTTGATCTTGTAACAAATACCAAAACTACTCGTCTTGAAAATAACACGATCAGACAATATGAGTGAAAGCGAATACATAGCATTAGTTGATCCTTTCAAAACCAAATTGTTTCGGTTTGCTAAACGTTTTTTAGTTTCTATTGAAGAAGCAGAAGATGCTACTCAGGACGTTCTTTTAAAATTATGGAAAATGCGGGATCGTTTGGGTCAATATAAAAGTCTAGAAGCTTTTGCAATGACCATTACCAAAAATCACTGCCTAGACCGATTAAAGTCGAAGCAAGCGCAGAATTTAAAAATCACACACAATAATCACAAAGACCACAGATATGAGCTGCAAAAAGATATTGAGGTTAGCGATAGTATAAGATTAATTGAAAAATTTATAACAACTCTGCCTGTTCAACAACAGTTGATTGTTCAGCTTAGGGATATTGAACAATATGAGTTTAAAGAAATTTCTGAAGTATTAGAAATGAATGAAACAGCTATACGAGTGGCGCTTTCTAGAGCCAGAAAAACATTAAAAGAAAAATTGATAAAAGCACATAAGCATGGAATTACAAGCAATTGAAGCGCTTTTAAAGAAATATGAGTTAGGAGAAACCTCTATGGCAGAGGAGACTCAATTAGCTTTATTTTTCAAATCGAGTTCAGTGCCCGAACATTTGGAGCATTACCGCTCGCTTTTTGATTATTTCTATAATTCAAGACAACAACAATACACAACAAAACTAAATTTTAAATCAACTTATTTTGAATTTAAGCGTTTATCTGTTGCCGCTTCAGTTATAATTTTATTAGGTTTAATTCTTAATTACAATTTAGAGTTGAAAAACAAACAATATTCAGAGGAAGAGCTTTTTGTTTATGATCAAACCAAAACAGCATTAGAAATGTTGTCAACGAATTTCAACAAAGGGACTTTACAGCTTAAGTCCTTAGAAATTTTATCTAAAACCCTTCAAAAAGGCGAGGAGAACATCTCCTTTTTAAATACATTTAATACAACAACCCGTAAAATATTTAAAATAAATAAGTAAATTTAATATTATGAAGAATATAATAATCATTTTAATTTTTGCCATTGCTCCAATTGGATTTGCACAAAGTCTTTTTGAAAAATACGAAGACATGGATAATGTTTCTTCAGTAGTAGTCAATCAAAAAATGTTTGGTATGCTTGCTGAAATGCAAATTAAAACCAATGATCCTGAAGCTGACACTTTTTTAGAACAAGTTAAAACACTAAAAAATTTAACGGTCTACACTACTGATGATTTAACAGTTTCCAAAGCTATTATTTTAGATGTAGACCGCTATATAAAATCTTCTTCACTTGAAGAGCTCATGCGTATAAAGGATGGTGATAAAAACATTAAGTTCTATGTTCAATCAGGCAGAGATGACAATCATGTCTCAGAACTTCTTATGCTTGTCAATGGTTTGACAAAAGCTTCGGATGCTAGAGATATTAAACTGGGTGGAGAGAAACGAATTGTTGAAACTATATTGCTTTCACTTACTGGAGACATTGATTTGCGTAATGTATCTAAATTGACAACTCAACTTAACGTGCCAGGTGGAGAGCAACTTAAAAAGGCTTCTAAAAAATAAACTATGCGTTCATTTGTTCTTGGTCTGGGTGTTTTTATTTCAGTCTTTTTTTTCGGTTGTAATTCTCAGCCTAGTTTACAAACCTATTTTGTAGATCATCAAGAATCTCCCAATTTTATATCAATGGATGTTCCAATTTCCTTTTTGGGCGCAAAAGATGTTAAAATGACTGATAGACAACGTCAAGCTGTTAATTCTATTGATAAATTGAATATGCTTGGCTACAGTTTAAGGTCTGGCGATAACGATTCATATAACAAAGAAGTTAATGAAATTAAAGACATACTAAATGATAAACGCTACAATGAACTGTTGCGTCTTGGTAATTTGAATGATGGTCGTGTAAAAATTTGTTACGTAGGAGATGATGAAGTTATTGATGAACTAATTGTTTTTGGGAGATCCAACAAGTATGGATTTGCAGTAATTCGTGTCCTAGGTGACGATATGGAAGTGTCTAAAATAATGGAATTAGTACCAATAATAAGCCAATTAAACACCGAAGATATTAATGTCGAAGGGTTTATGGACTTTATGCTCTAATCCATTCACTGATTTATAAAACAGATACTTTAGCAGTAAATCTTTTATATCCCTGTGTAATTGGATGGGGTAATTTTCTTCATTTCGTCTTTAATTGCATCACTTACTTTAAGGGCATCAATAAACTCTGCAATAGAGTTTTGAGTTATAGCAGTATTGGTTCGCGTTAACCCTTTCAAGGCCTCGTAGGCATTTGGATAACCTTCACGTCTTAATATCGTTTGAACAGCTTCAGCCACTACAGCCCAGTTTTGTTCTAAATCAGTAGCAATTTTTTGCTCATTTAGAAGTAATTTATTCAAACCCTTAAGTGTGGATTTAAAAGCGATAATGGTGTGTGCAAAAGGCATTCCAACATTACGCAAAACGGTGCTGTCGGTTAAATCTCTTTGCAGTCTGGATGTTGGTAATTTTGCGGCAAGATGCTCAAATAGCGCATTAGCTATTCCAAGATTTCCTTCACTATTTTCAAAATCAATAGGATTTACCTTATGTGGCATGGCTGAGCTACCAACTTCTCCCTTTTTAATTTTTTGTTTAAAATAATCCATCGAAATATAGGTCCAAAAGTCACGATTCATGTCGATGATAATAGTGTTTATGCGTTTCATCGCATCAAACAGCGCTGCAGCATGGTCGTAATGCTCAATTTGTGTTGTTGGGAATGAATGGTGCAGCCCCAATTCATTATTGACAAAGTTTGATCCGAACGATTTCCAATTAATTTTAGGATACGCAACATGATGAGCATTATAGTTTCCTGTTGCACCACCAAATTTGGCAGCATTGGGAATACGCTTTAAAACCTTAAGTTGTTCTTCTATTCGAACTTTGAAAACTTCAATCTCTTTGCCCAATCGAGTAGGTGAAGCTGGTTGTCCATGAGTTCGGGCCAATAAGGGGACGGATTTCCATTCCTCAATAAAACCGCCTAAAGTATCTACAAGAAGATTCAATTCTGGGAGATAAATATGCTTTATGGCGTCTTTAATGCTTAACGGAACCGCTGTATTGTTTATGTCTTGAGAAGTCAAACCAAAATGTATGAACTCTTTGTGTAAGCTTAGACCTAAGGCATCAAATTTTTCTTTGATGAAATATTCTACGGCTTTTACATCGTGGTTGGTCACACGCTCAATTTCTTTTATGGCTTTAGCATCTTCAGAAGAGAATCTTTCATAAATAGCACGCAAATCAGCAAACAAATCAGTATTGAAATCTTTTAATTGTGGGAGAGGAATAGCACATAAAGCGATAAAGTACTCGATTTCCACAAGAACGCGGTATTTTATAAGTGCTTCTTCTGAAAAATAAGCAGCAAGTTCATTAGTTTTGGATCGGTATCGTCCATCGATAGGAGAAATAGCGTTGAGTGGTGTAAGCGGCATAAGATGCAATTTAAAAAGGCAAAGATATCACTTTTCGTTCTAAGAATTCAATTTGTTTGATAGATGATGGGATTAATTCCTATTTTTGAGGAATGATTTCAAAATCGCCTGTTGTATTTTTCATAGGATTTGTATTTCCCGAGCCTAAATCATCTGCCGCTGGGAGACGTATTATTCAATTGATAAACTTTTTCAAGACTCAGGGGTTTACTGTTGTGTTTGGCTCTGCTAAAAATCGTTCTGAGCATTCATTCGACCTAAAATCTATTGGAGTTGTAGAAGAGCAGCTCTTTCTAAACAGTAACTGTTTTGATGATTTTATATTAAAATTGAACCCAAACATAGTTGTGTTTGATCGTTTTATGACCGAGGAACAATTCGGTTGGCGGGTAGCGGATTTTTGTCCAAAGGCCATTCGTATTTTAGATACTGAAGACCTTCATTTTTTACGGAAAGCAAGAAAAGATAATAAAAATGGATCGACTGTTTTTTCCAAAGAATACTTAAAAACGGATACCGCTAAGAGAGAATTAGCTAGTATATATCGCTCCGATCTCTCATTAATTATTTCTGAAATTGAAATGGATATTTTAATAAAACAATTAAATATTCCCCCCGATTTATTAATTTATATTCCTTTTCTTTTGGATAATCATTCGATTCCAGATCAATTAAATTCACCTAAATTCAGTAAGCGTAATGATTTCGTTTTTGTTGGAAATTTCTTGCATCCTCCTAATGCTGATGCCGTATTGTTTTTAAAAACAAATATTTGGCCTCATATTCACAAAAAATTACCTCAAGCATCTCTCCACATTTATGGTGCTTACCCCAAGCAAAAACATTTAAATCTTCAGAGCAAGAGGAATAACTTTTTTGTTCATGGCCATGTTGATGATATTGATTATGTTCTCTCATCGTCAAAGGTTTTGTTAGCACCCCTTCAATTTGGCGCTGGTCTTAAAGGTAAGGTTGTTGATGCCTTACGAAATGGAACTCCTTGTGTTCTGTCCTCAATTGCAGCAGAGGGAATTTTTGGAACAGATTCACCTAACGGCTATGTAATTGATGATGAACGTCTTTTTGTTGAATACTCTATTGAACTTTATACGAACAAAACTCTTTGGGAAACCAGTCATTATAATGGCTTTGAAATTCTTGAAAAACGTTTCGGTTGTGCTAAATTCTATTCTAGCATGTTGTTCAAAATACGAGAAATACAAACGCATTTGGAGGAACATAGACTAAAAAATCTAACAGGAATGCTGTTACAACACCACGGCATACAAAGCACGAAATATTTTTCTAAATGGATAGAAGCTAAAAATAATTAGCTCAGAGCACTTTAGGCGTTACAGATCAGTTGATATTCTGAAGTTTAATTTGGTTAAGCAGCCATTGTTGACACAGTTAGTGATTTTTTAGTATCAATTTTATATAATAAATTATATTTTAATATATTTGATGAGATCCCAAATTTATATAAAAATGAAACTTTTTAATTTCAAAGCTATTTTGTTGGCTTTATTACTTACTTCAATTTTGTCATTCTCTCAATCAAATTCTATAAATCAAACTTTATTTGGTCATCAACTCACCGATGCAAATATTGAATTTATCGATCATTCAGGTGTAATTCGCTGTGGTAGTGTTGAATATGAACAATACTTAAAGGCATTACATCCAAAGCGGGCTACAACGGAAGATTTTGAATCATGGATAGCGCCAAAAATTCAAGAATTTAAAGCGCGAAGATCCAATTCTATTTCTGCTCTAACAACAATTCCAGTGATTTACCACATTCTAACTGATGGTGCAGGATCTGAAAATCTTTCAGTTTCAGCTATTCAGGCACAAAATGACCAATTAAATTTAGATTTTAGTAATAATTCGGGTAGCTCATATTCAGTTGCTGTTGATACAGAGGTGCGTTTTATTTTGGCAAATAAGAATGCGCAAGGTGTGGCTCTTGCCAATCCTGGAGTTAATAGGATCACTGATTACGGTGAAGGTCCGTTTTCGGATTTAGATCTGCAAAATTCAATAAAACCCGAAACCCAATGGGACCCTACGATTTATTTAAATATCTGGGTAGCCAAATTAGAGGACGGTCTATTAGGTTATGCTCAATTTCCATCTAATTCAAATTTGCCAGGCTTGGACACTGACGAAGGAGCAGCAAATACAGACGGGGTAGTTGTTTTAGCTTCTAGCGTTGGCTCGTTAGTAAACCCAAATTCATTAGGGGATGTATATGGATCTGGAAGAACCTTAACGCATGAAGTTGGACATTGGCTAGGTCTTCGTCACATATGGGGCGATACTGCTAACTGTACTAATGATGACTTTTGTGCAGATACTCCAGACGCTTCAGATTTTAATTCTGGATGTCCCGTAACAGATAGTTGTCCTGATAGTTTAGGAAATGATATGGTCGAAAACTACATGGATTATACAATTGATTCTTGTATGGATACTTTCACTGCTGATCAAAAAGCAAGAATACAAACGGTCTTGGCAAACTCACCCAGGCGCATTGAATTAGGAGCTGGAGATTACTTTTTGGACACTCAAGTTTTTCTTTACCCTAATCCAGTTACAGACTTGCTTAGGATTAACTTAGTTGGTTTTAGTAGTTTTCCTGAAAATTATACTGTTTATAATATGCTGGGTCGAGTCTTATTCGAGCAACCTATTAAAACAACAAATGATTTAATTGTAAATACCTCCGATTTAAGCAAAGGAGTTTATTTTATTAAAATCACAGCAAACAAGAATTCAACATCTCTACCTTTTATAAAGAATTGACTTTAGAAATATGTAAATAAATAGAGGTGTTCAACAGCGCAATTATTACATAGTAAGTTATGAATTTATGTTTAAAATATACATTATAACAAAATTTAGCGCATTAGCTTTGTGGCAATCCACGCCATTGGAATGTATGCTACTGCAAGATCAAAAATGGAAAACCAAAGGGGACTAGGGACTTGTGTCACCATGGAAACGCCTCCATAGAGAAATACAAGCGCAACGATGTAGCCTACTTTTGTTTTTTTACTTTTTGAAATTTTAATAGCCATTACCGCTCCGGCTAAGGTTCCTAGTGCATGTGCTAAAAAAGGGAACAAAAAATGAATGGGTTTGTACAGA
>Ga0233402_1000631_pt1 | contig 13071 bp, 31 predicted proteins | sample 54DmetaG_FD_182705 | JGI IMG/M metagenome (GOLD analysis project Ga0233402, IMG submission 182705) | Seawater microbial communities from Monterey Bay, California, United States - 54D | ecosystem: Environmental > Aquatic > Marine > Coastal | place: USA: California | collected 2016-11-11 | reverse complement strand
TAGCTCGTTTTCGAGCTTGTTTATTGTATATTGGTAGCTAAGGTCTATGTTATCCATATCGTTCATGCCAATATTATATCTAAGTTCCTAATACTTCTTCACCCCATCCTCTTCATTGATATAGTAACCTGCATAGTATGCTTCAAGCTCTTCCGTCGTCATTGACTTACCTTCAACCTTCTCCCCGATACCTGTTCCTAATGGGTAGTAATGAGGCTCCATTGGTCGACTGTAATAGCTATCGGCCCCGCCGCGATCATATGGCATGCCATGATCCTTGTTATATTTTCCTGCTCGGTCTGCTTTACGATATTCGGATGTCTTCATTGGGTGTGTTGTATTTGTCATACTACTATTATATCATAGTTCCAGAATTACCAATCGTGGCGCTGAGAAGGAAGCTCTGGGTTGATCCAGCGATCGGCTGCCTCCTGCATTCGAATAGCCATGTACTTGACTATGTCTTCATTCTCCCATGGCTCCTCAGCTAAGAGATCTCTCATCATTATTGCAAATGCATTCAATACATCGTCCTGCATTTTAATATTTACTAATGAATCGATTCGGTTATATGTGTTGTCGTGTTGCTTCATAATAATATTATATCGTGGTTCCTATTTCGAGAAGTCGATTATCTTATCTTCATACCAAATAGCGTACTCGTCTGCTCCTTCGACGAACTTGCTTGCTTCTTTGAAGCCGTTCCAATCGTTTGCAAAGTCGCGAACCTCCTCGAGCTTCTCTCCTTGAGGGCTGAATCGGACTGTCGTTGCTGTATACTCTTTTGTTGTGTTTGTTGTATCTGTCATACTACTATTATGACAAGGTTCCTTATAGATAATCTTTCACGTAATTGCGAGCATCATCTAGATGTTCTGCATCCTCAAGCTCATTGAGAATTGCTTACTTAATCTTATGGATCATATCAGGCAATTCAGATTTACTAAACTCTAAATACTCAGGGAAGACCTCTTCGCAGTAAGTCGGATTACCATTGGCATCATACTCATACCTATACCAGTAGCCATCACTAGCCTCGCAGTAGGTCATCTTTCCGTTGTCGTCTTTAATCTGGATAGGGTAGCTAAAAGCAATCCCTAGTTCTTTGTATGTTTCGCTTAGTGGTTTCATACTATTATTATATCAAGGTTCCTATGGGAGCGCCTTTCGCTTTCGCTACTCAGCGCTCGTACTGAGCTACCTTATGCTCAGTCGTAATGATCCAGCTCACCACTCTCATCCATCGCCTGCATCTTGAGGTAGATCTGACGATCGTAGAATTCTACTGCTGAACGATCACCATCGGCGAGCGCTTCGTTGAATGCTTTGTCGAGTTCTGTAAGTGTCATTGTAATTGTCATACCAATATTATATTGTAGTTCCTATACTATTGCTGTTAGATGAGATAGCGCCTCTGTAGTACCTTCGAAGAGCTCTTTCGAACGCCTTTCAAGTGATTCAATCCTCTCAATTGCTAGCGTCGAAAAGAATGACTCAGATGGACACTCGTTGAATAGACTCATCGCTACCTCATGATTGATATCAGCTCCATCACCATCTCTTGTATCTAAGAGCACAAACTGATCAGTAATAGGGCTAAGGTCGATGATGTATTTGATTTTCATACCACTATTATACAGAGGTTCCTTTCTGCAGACAATTTGGAACACCGATACAATATAGATAGTTCAATTGAACCGAAACGGTAGCGCCGTACGACACCATGGGTGTGGGGAAAACTCCCTCAAAATATGGATCTGGTGTTCCCTTTTTTTCGGAAAACGGAACTGTGATATAATAAAGGCTTCAACTGCAACGCCTAGGCAGAATCTGCTTTTTAGTGAGGGGTCTATTGTCTAGCTATGTCTCCGCGTGTTCGGTGATTCTGATGATATGTAATACCGTCTTTTCTTCCGTAGGCGTAGAGGTTGTAGAATACAGTGACTGTGCAGAGACGTGCGCTATAATAGATGGGATGGGAAAGCTGTTACTCTGTAGGTATAGAGGTTAGAATAGCGGTTTAACTAAGTTAACTAAGAATGCTGTAACGGTCATTACTGTCGAGATCAGACCTACAGAGATCAGAATTGCCATAGTTTGCTCTACTCTCTCCGTATTTGATCGGCTTTCGTTCAATTTCTGTATTTCACTTTTCATTGTTCTTATACCTATTATCCAATAGTTCCCTTTTTTTATTCTCTCTCTTTAATATATACACACATACCCTTGCTCGTATATACATTACGCTATCAGATACATAAACTTATTATTTCAACGTCTTTTTTATATATCCTTATATCTTTTTATACATATAAAGCATCTATTACAGCTATACACATGATTACTGCAGTGATAAATCCTACGATAAAATGTAACCAGTCCCTCTTTGTTGATTTCATAGTGTTATTTTCTATTTGATAATATGACTCACAATAAGAATTAGCAGAAAGTATTAAGGAGACGAATGCGGTTTGAGATATCTTGTAGTTCCATAATGTGGCCACTACTGGGCTGTTAGTTTGTATTTAGTTCCGTCGACTTCAATGACCTTACCCTCGAAGGTCTTAGCTGATTTGGGTGTGCCTCGCTTTAATCCATCTCTGTTCTCGAAGTAAGTCTCATTTCCGTTGGAATCGTATTCATACTTATGCCAGTATCCAGTGCTGTCCTCGTAGTAAGTCACATTACCATTGGCATCATACTCACGCTTATACCAGTAGCCATCACTAGCCCCGTAGTAAGTCACATTACCATTGGCATCATACTCCCACCTCTGCCAGTAGCCATCACTGTCCTCGTAGTAGGTCTCATAGCCCTTGGCATCGTTAATCTCGATAGGGAAGCTGAATGCAATCCCTAGTTCTTTGTATGTTTCGCTTAGTAGTTTCATAGTGCTTTTAGTTTGTATTTAATTCCGTCAACTTCGACAACTTTACCCTCACAAGTCCTAGCTGACTTAGGTGTTCCTCGCTTGTAGCCAGTGCTGGTCTCGTAGTAAGTCTCATTGCCGTCAGCATCGTATTCAGACTTATGCCAGTAGCCAGTGCTGTTCTCGCAGCAGGTTTCATTGCCGTCAGCATTGTATTCATACTTATGCCAGTATCCAGTGCTGTTCTCGTAGTAAGTTTCATTGCCGTCAGCATTGTACTCATACTTACGCCAGAAGCCATTACTCTCCTCGCAGTAGGTCTCATTACCGTTGGAATCGTTAATTTCGATAGGGAAGCTGAATGCAATCCCTAGTTCTGTTAGTGTTTCACTTAGTTTTTTCATACTATTATTATAGCACTGTTCCTGTTTCCGGATTATACCCCGTATACGAGCTCTTCATCTACTTCATGACAAGGCTCTTCTAACTCCTTCCAGCCAAATGACTCGCAGAGGAATTGCTTACCTTTCACCTCTACCACATCACCAACAAAGAGCGAGACGTTACCAGGAGCTCTAAAGTCTTTCGCGAGCGCTTGTTCCCAGTTCGAAAGCATTTCTTCCGGAGCGTTGAAGATATGGAACATCTGCTCTGCTCCTTCCTCACCTTCTTTGAGTTGAACAGGTCCAACATTAGATTCGCATTTAAAGACTTCTGTGCGAGGGCCCTTATAACCTGCTCCATCGCCGAATTGATTTCTACTATTTGTGGGTCGTATTATTCTTATCATACTTTAATTATATCACTGTTCCTGAATAACAGGGCCTAGCTCTAATACTGAACTAGGCCCTAATACTAAAATCCAAATTCCATTTGTTCTAGAACGTTCCTAAGCTTGAGCTCGAAAACACTCTCAATCTTACGAGTAGGTCTCCATTCTTCTCCAACGTTATCGATCATCGTTCCGTTCTTTATAGTGAAGACATGACCGGATACTAGTACTAGATAGATACCTTTACTAAAGTCCTTGAGAAATGACTTAACTGTCTTCTTACGAGCAATTACCTCGCCGTGAAGCTTATACGTATTCGTTACCTTTTCTTCAGGTAATACTTCTAGATCAAATTTCACCCCATCGATCTCTTGTGTATTACCTTCTATAGAGATCGCTCTCCCTGTGGATTCCATATGCTTACAGCCTTTTTTATCTTCACGTTTAAAGATTTCTTTAACATAGCTATGAGCTGCATCGTAGTTAACATCAAGTGCAGTAGCAAATGCACGTACTGAGCAATCGTTCTTCTCAGAGCTCTGCTTATCGGTTGACTTAATAATTGATTTAGCATTTATGTATTTCATATATATAATGGGTTATTAATTTCTGTTACTCTTATATTATATCAGTGTTCCAGAATTTGCTTTTTGATCTGCTTCTTACTATCCTCACGGACAATCTTCTCCTGAACCTTCTTCTGGAACTTATTATGATGTTTGTTCCAGAATTTAGTCTTCACAGATCCTTTACCTTTAGATGAACTTGACATGCTATTATTATATCAGAGTTCCTATACCATCTTATAGATCGCAGTCTTCCCGCGACCGAACTTTACTAGCTTATCATTGTTAACGAGATCGCGCAGTACAAACGAAGCGCGATTGTAATCAACTTCTAGTTCCTTCATTACTCGCTCTGTAGTAATATGAGGTGGTTCCTTCATATCCATGATCTTTGCCTGTTCTACCTTCTTACGAGACTTCTTACTCGGAGCTTTATTCTCTGCTTCTTCAATAACTACAGGAGTAGCAAAGTCAAAACCTTGAGCTCCAAGGTATACAGTAAGTTCATTACATGCTCCAAAGCGATTCTTATTGAAGTAAATCTTACGAGCACTTTCATCCACATCTGCATCTACTTCAATCTGCATATTAACATCCACAGAGTGCGGAACCAAAGTCGACCCCTTAAGCTTACCATCCTTGGTAAGGTGCATGATAAAGAAAATCGTACACTCAGTATCCTTAGCGGCCTTAGTAAGCTTTGACACAGCGTATGACTCAAACTCACGAGAGTTCATCTTCTTCTCAGAAGTAAGAGCCTGGAACGAGTCAACGACTAAGCAATCAAAGTGCTCCATTTGATCAACGAGAGTATCGACGTCGGTCATATTAGCAACTTGAACTTGCTTTACACCAATGCGGTTACATGTAAATGCTAACTGATACTCGTTCTCTTCTCCGGAAGCATATGCAGTAGAGTACCCGTTCTGAGCTAGAGCATCCAAGACCTGCAGAAGGAAAGTAGTCTTACCACACCCAGCTGCAGCACACATTGTAATAGAGGAACCAGGCAGAATACCTTCACCGAATAGATCATCAACAGTACTGATACCACTCTTATACCTGCGATAAAACGTTGATGGAATTTCGATTTCATTGACCGGCTTAAATTGAGTTTCGCTTGTTACTAGATTCATCATAATGTATTACTTTCTGGTTGGTTATTAATTGCTGTTACTCTAATATTATATCAGAGTTCCAAATGGTGGAGATGGGCGGAGTTGCACCGCCGTTCAGCGTCAATTGACAACTGTCGAATCTGAATCATCCCCGGTTATCTAAAACCCACCGCGGTGAACTACATGTACTACAAAGGCAATGCCAACAAGCGACGCCATCGATAGTACAGCTACTACGGAATCCCATGCAGTTCCGTTACCGGTACCGACTCTAGCCGCACATACAATCCATAGAAGTGGGAAGAATACTAATTTAAGTAATGTTTTCATAATTTAAAATAAGAAGAAAAGAGCCCAAGAGCGGTTAACTTTGCCAAAATCTCTTGAGCTCTCTCCTTTCCTTTACGTAAATTTAATTCGCAAGAATTTCGTTATTGCGCAAACTTTTTGCGAGATCTCGCGGTGCTACCTTTTCCCAGGTGCCTGAGTATTGATTCTTCATTACAAGACGCTTTGCTTGATGACCAACAACAGTAAATGCACCTGTATTTGGGTCACGCTCGAGCGTTACGTTGAAGAGATTAGGTTGACGCGTATTTGTTTCTACTTTTTTCATATTATTATTATATTATTGTTCCTGTTTTAGTTAAATTATTAGCGAGAAGAGACTGTAGTTATTATTATAATTTGTGGTCTAGTTTAAAGAGCCTCTTCTCGCTTTATCGTCCGGCGTCGCAGCCGATCGATACAAATATTATATCGCTGTTCCTTATTAGAACTCTCAACCAATGCGCGCATGAATGGTTTGAGCTGTTCACTTATAACGGTCATTTCTGCTAGTTCTTCCATCATACACTCGATAATTACGTCAATCTTTTCATGTACATGTAATTGGATATCTGCATGCATCGGTCGAAAGTCTAAAGTAAAATACTCTCCCTCCAAAACAAAGGAATTATCACCGTGTTCAGTTAATTCAAATAGCTGTGAGTTTGCTAGTTTAATTGCTTCCTTATATGCATTCATGCTATTACTTTGTAAAGAGAACTGCTACTAGAGCGAATAGATAAATCATATTTAAAGGATGGCCAGTTAAAAAATCTAACGTTAATCCAAATGTTAAAATGCAAGCTGTAATAATTTTTAATTTCATAATACTATTATATCAGTGTTCCTAAAATGGGTTTATATCGCTCTCTTCGAGAATGTGGTAGCAAAGTTCAAAGTGAGGTAAAATATCTTTATCAAAGATTTGCTTATATGATGATGGTTTACTATTAGGAGCTTTTCTCCTACATAAAAAGTAGTTATAAAACTCAGGACATTCCAGAGTAGTGTACATATTAAAAGTAATATAATATCTATGCTTATCTACTTCTTTTAAGAAGATATGTACATCTTGATCAGGTTGCGGCATTTCCATACATATATTATATCAATGTTCCGCTCTCATCGGCATAACCTTATTATTCTATTCCCATTCTGCACCAGCATATTCACTAAAGGTTTTTTGAAAACCAAGACTATCTTTTTCCCAACCATTAAAGACATAATCAAAGAGCCAATCCTTTGCGGTAGCTTCGTCCATACCTTTAATCCATTCTTTTTCTTTACATTCCTGCCAAAGAGCTTCAAACTTTTGGTCTTGCACTTCACTTAACTGCTGAATAAAATCTCCAACAGCAAATGCTCTATCATCTAATTCTGCTTTAACCTTAATACCTTCTTGTTCTGTGTTTACCTTCATAAGTTTATATCCTCCATCTTCTGTTTTAATCCATTCAAATTCATCACCCTCTTTCCAGCATTGCGACGAAAGTGCTGCGAGTTCTTCATCTGTCAATTCGATAGCTGGTTCGCCATTTTCCGTTTCAATTATTTTCGCTTTCCTCATAATTTATTTCCATTCCCAATCTTTACGATACTTAGTGACCACTTTCACTAGAGTGTCCCATTCGTCCCAATCAAGATCAATGATGTTACCACCATTTTGTTCATCTTCTCCAGTAATCCTAAGAAATGATCCTGCTGCTTCGTCTGCAGGTCCAACTTGAATGCTGTTATAGATCGGATTCCAATCAGAATTGCTTGACTTAATACTTACTTTTGTTACTACTTCTTTATTCATAATATAATTATATCACAGTTCCTTTTAGTTTACGAGATAATGTGAAAGAAAATTACTTACAATAATTCCGGAGCCGCATCCTAGTGCACCGCCAACACAGTAAGCTATTTTTTCTTTCAATTTACCGTGAGCTACACCAGTAACTCCCACACACCAAGCCACGCCAATAAGCAATGAAGTTATCATTGCCGGTACCAACTTACCATTAGCTACATTGATGGTATTTGTTGCTATAAGAAGTATCTGTATGTATGCAACTATAAAAACTTTTATCATATTTCTACATTTTCTAATCCTTCATTCCTATCAACATTGATTGCGAATGCGGTATCTTTTTTACCACCTTTTATACCAGGCTTACGGTCATTTATTACATATCTTGGACCACACCCGACACTCATAATAAGCTGTTCATAGCCTATTCCAGCGTACTTTAAAGCGCACTCTGTTTCATATCTGAACATCTCTCTACGCCCAGTTGTTAGGATAATTTTATATCCTTTGCTTTCCCATTCCCATAACTTTTCTCTTACTCCAGGTAGGAGGAATAATTTTTGCTCACCTCGAGCAATCTTTCTATACTCCTCTCCCGTATCTGGGAAAGAAACTAATGTACCGTCGATGTCAATAAACAAAGTCGGTGGTGCCATGTTATCTCCATTATCTATATTATTCTCTTTCATAAATTATTTTGTTGAATATCATCTAACTGTTCCCTTACAACTGAATAGCTGATAGCTCTACGTTTTTCTGAGCTTTGTATAGGTATTTTTCATATCCTCGCTTGTCGGTACCGTATACCTTCCATTCATATCGCTTACCGTCTTCTACCTTTTTATCGTCTAATTTTAATATTCTAACAATTCCAATTGATGTACTGCCCTTTATCAATTCATACTCACTTGATGTGTTTTTCTGCCAGTTAGATATGCTATTATCTATTTGTTGTTCATCGATATCTTCTTCGGTTATTTTACGTCGAAAGCTAGGAGCATTTATTCTACCTGATAAAGTAACCATATCAGTTTTGTAATGCTTACGTGATAAATATTTGAGTCTGGATGATACCTCTGCTGCAGTCTTACCCTTTACCGGTAAAGATAGCTTAAGTTCATTACAGTAAGGTTTTACTAGTAGGGTGATATATGTTAATGCGCGTTCTTCATCAGCGGAGCTATCGATGATATGCGCCATTGATCGTAGGTATAACGAATCTTCTCTAAGAATATGTTGCATACTACTATTATATCATAGTTCCTTTTTAACTCTCTCTACTATCCTCTTTGCTTCCTCTAAGGTTTTAAGATACGAGCCCCATTTCTGTAAAGCTATAGCATTATTAAGATGCATATCAATAGCTTGCCGCTCTTTTATCTGATGTATAATCATATCGAGTTCCATAATTCTTACCTTTCTCTTAGAAACTCTCCAGACCCTGCCATTAATTCATTCTCAGCTTTTCTTGTAAAGCATATACCAGCATCATAGTACATTTCTGCTTCTTCATACGTTACAGGAAAGCCGTGCTTAAAGGAGATAAACTCTCCATCTTCAGTTATATCAATTGTATCAAAAGGATCCATATCTTATTTCTTATTTAACGCTCATCCAAGACATAGTGAGCCATGCCCATCCGAAGTAATTATAATAAACTGCATCTTTACTTTCCGTCCAAATATCTTCATCGCGACACTTTCGATACCATGGAAGCCAATAGAATTCAGCATTTAATGTAAATTTAAAATAGTTATCGTGGCTACTAAATGGGTGTAAGATTTTAATTTTCATACTACTATTATATCACAGTTCCTTATTAGTACCGCTAACCCATACAAGATCATCCCATTCGGGTCTCAACACACTTCTATCAATAAAGATATAGTTGTGAGGTATTTTGGTGCCTTGTAGGATTTTACCATCTTTATCATAGTAAGGAAATTGACTTCCTTTCTTACAATTGCATTTGCGACAAGTGATAGTTTTATTCTCAATAAAGTTAGTACCACCATTTGATTTTGGATCAACATGCTCAATAGAAAGCTGTTGCTTAGGAAACTTATCAAAACATATCTGACATGTGTGATCATAGAATACACACAGTTCTTTAAATGAATAGCTTTTATTCCTACGTCTACGAAAGAATCTTTCTGTTACAATAGCCACTGTTGGCAATGTCCATATCTCATTTGTGGATGCTATGCATGGTTGATCTTTATGTAAGTTAGCATAGTCATACCAATCATTAAATCCGAATTGGTTTCTATCTTTATCTAAGCCAACAACTCTTCCACGAATGAAGTGCTTGAAACAAGCCCTCGCTGTTAAAACTCCGATTGGTAACCAAGCGTAATCTAAAAGAAGCGTTGTTCTATCTGATGACTGTACGTGTTTCATAATAAAAAAAGAAACGTCCTATAATTTAACGATAGAAGATGAATATTGTAAAAATGTTTGCATATATTTATTATATACCCATAACTTTTTTATTCAAGAAATTTAACCGGTTATTTAATAAATATTGGTAAATAGTCAATGGGTGAAAAAGATAAATTTGAAATTAATATAGAAGAAGCAAAAGAAATAATTGCTAAATGTATTCACCCGGACTATTCTAACGAAGAGCATGAACTCTTTAAAGTTGCTGCTGCAAAGCTCCTCGATGAAAAAGATCCAGGTTTCAAGTATGAATATGAAGTCGAAGAGGAAACATCAGTTGAAAAGTCTGATGAAAGTCTCTTTTCTCGGGCTAAAGACTACGGCAAAGAGATTGTAAATAATGTTCAATCATTAGGTGCTGCAGGTATAGTAGCATTTTCATCCGCTGCGTATTTTCAATCTATTGAAGCCTTTGAGACAACACACGAAATTGGTTCTGTCATTCGTAGTGTAGAATCTGATTATGGTCAATCCTTAATGAGTTATGTTGGTGGTATAATCACGGAAATGATCGAATCAACTGAAGAATCAACTGAAGAATCAACTGAAGAAGGCACCGAAGAATCAACTGAAGAATCAACTGAAGAATCAACTGAAGAATCTCAATCAGAAGAAGCTTCTTCTGAAAATAAAGTAGAACAATCCAACCCACAAAATAATGAACAACGAGAAGAGTCGGAAAATGAAGAAAGTAGTATCGAAACTAATAGTAGTGAAGCCAAATCTAACATACAAACAGATTCTATTCAAAGCGAAACAAATGGTGGCGGGGACATAGATGCCATCGATAATATTAAACCTCATTCAATGGTTGGGGATGATGCTTTTGAACCAGTATTTACCCCTCACGATGCTATTGTAACCTCACCGAATGGACCAAAACAATGATCAAAGAAATATTACAACAAATTGATTCTCAACTACTCAAGCTTGGCATTTTAACATTTGCCATACTTGGACTAATCTTCCATATCTTACCTAAAAGCGAAAAGAAAGAAGGCGCTGTTGGATTCATAGGTGAAATTCTTAACTTCGTAAAAGCATTCTTTAAAAAATGAAAAAACTAATACCACTATTCTTACTTCCAATCATATCATACAGCGCTACTATTATAAACGGTGGCTTCGAAACTGGGGATCTCACCGGTTGGACGTTTACAGGTGAAACAGAAAATTCATTTAATTCTCGTGTTGAAGGTGGAGAGTTTACTGGTGCTACCGCATGGGCATCAAATTTTAATTTCTTTACACCTGAATCAATGGAAGGCAATTATTCTTTCTTTAGTGGATTTGATGGTCCAGTTCAAGAGATCACCTTATCGCAAAACATTGGTGTCATTGACCAATTCACGACTGCTGTTTCATTTGATGTTCGTGCTGGTTGGGATTTAGAAACATATTCTGCACAAGCAACGGATGTAGTTAATAATAATGGCGTTGTATTAGATAGAGAAATTAAAGTTGTCATTACTGACAATAATACGCAAGAAACATTAGTATCACAAAGTTTATTCAACGCTTCTGGTGGTGATTTAGTTCTTGATAGTGGATTCCAAACAGTAGGTATTAATTTCCAAAATATTGTTGGTTCTGATGTGACTATGTCGTTTGTTCAGAATATTCCACAAGCATATACTGGCCCTGCTCTAATCCAACTCGATAATATTCAACTTCAGCAGACGTTTATACCCGAGCCTAGAACATATGCTTTATTTGCGGGCTTTATGGCTCTAAGTTATATCGCAATAAGAAGAAGATAATTATTTAAGAGGAAGACGATCATAATAATCGATTTCTTTCTGTGTCATTCTTTTTGTGGGTCTACGATCCATATTATCTACACAAAGGCAAAATATTGCACACATTAGTGGTACACCGAAAAGTCCGGCAAATGATATTAAAATTATTATCTGTTCTTCCATACTCTATATTATAGTATATTAATTATAAAAAACAAATTAAAAAAGTGGAGTGCCGGACAGGATTCAAACCTGCATAAATCTGGGTTGCAATCAGATGCCTAATCATTCGAGCCACCGACACATATGTTTGAAAGAATTTTTTTTAAAATGGCGCCGCAGGGAGCAATCGAAGCCCCTTTGGTGGTTTTGGAGACCACTTGTTTACCTTAAACACTGCGACATAAAATGGTGGACCATAACGGAGTTGAACCGATCACCTCCTGCGTGCAAAGCAGGCGCTCTACCAGATGAGCTAATGGCCCTAAAATGGTACCTTCAGTTGGAATTGAACCAACGACCTCTGAGTTATCAACTCAGTGCTCTAACCAACTGAGCTATGAAGGTATAAAAAAATTATTACCAAATGTTTAACTCTTGTATAAGCCTTACTCCCTTCTTCTGATTATTTTTAGGAGGTTCTACACGAATGCTTATCTCATCCATATCTTGAATTTCGCTAATTGGTATTAAAAATGTTTCTTCTTTCTCTGCAACGTATACTGCGAACATATCAATGTTGTTAGAACTGTAATTAGCTCTGTTGCTCCGTGCACCGTTTTTCAATCTTAATGAGATAGTTCCATTTAATTGTAACGATCTATACTTTACTTGAACGCGAATTAAATTACCATCTCTCTTATCTAAAATAAAATCATATGGGCAATCTTGAGGCATTTGAGCAACCCAATAACCTCTCTTTGCAGCTTCTAATGCGAACGCTTGTTCACCGATATATCCTTTTTGATTTGTAATACTCATATTAATATTTATAGCTATCGATAGGGTATCGAACGCTCTAACCAACTGAGCTATGAAGGTGTAAAAAAGTGGGCCCGGCCGGGCTTGAACCGGCGACCTAACCATTATGAGTGGTTTGCTCTGACCAACTGAGCTACAGGCCCTTAAAATAATACTATCAATGAACTACATATATTATATCATAGTTCCTAAAAATTTAATCCCCTTTACTTGTCAGGCGAAAGAGGGAAATGCCATACCGCAGCCATAAGGCTTTGGGGATCAGCCATAAGGCCTTAAAAGTGTGAGGGAGTCGACCGCAAAAACCACAATCCTTATCCTCGTTATCAACCTCCACCGTCGCAGAGGAATTACAAACTCAATCTAAACACCAATATAAGATTTGATCAGATTCTTATGTTTTTTCGCCAAATTATGCATATACTCTATGATATAGGAGTCTTTCAACTCTCACGGCACATAT
>Ga0233402_1000627_pt1 | contig 13128 bp, 9 predicted proteins | sample 54DmetaG_FD_182705 | JGI IMG/M metagenome (GOLD analysis project Ga0233402, IMG submission 182705) | Seawater microbial communities from Monterey Bay, California, United States - 54D | ecosystem: Environmental > Aquatic > Marine > Coastal | place: USA: California | collected 2016-11-11 | reverse complement strand
ATGTTATTGTTCAGTACAACGTAAGCTATGATAACGCTGGAGGCTTTGCTGAATTTATGGGGGCCAATACCAATTGTATATATAGGTATAATGTAAGTATCAATGATGGTTTTAGAGTGAAATGGTCCAATGGTGCTACTCTTCAAAGTAATCCTGAAATGTACACCGCTAGTGGCGAAAAAAACACACAGGAAGGCAAGATTATCTGGTTCTCAGACTTTACAGGGTTTGATGGTCAAACTAAAGTTGGATCCAAAAATAATCAAGTATATAACAATACGATTTATATTGGGCAAGATACAAATGGTGACGATATAACATCGCTTATTCGTTTTGAAAATGACACAGACTCAAATGAAGTGAAAAATAATATATTTTATGTAGAATCAGAGAGTACACTAAATTTTACTAAATCATCGACTGCTGGAGATAATAACGTATTTAGCAATAATTTATATTCAAATTCTGGTCCCTCAAATTCATTTTTTGTTGGTACTAGTGATTTAACTAATTCAGACCCTTTATTTGTGAATAGAGGAGGTGTAACAGCAGCTGATTATAAAGTAACATTAGGTTCACCAGCAATTGATGCAGGGGTATTCATTAATAACAATGGGGGTCAAGATTATTGGGGATTTGATTTAACATCAGTTTTACCAATAGGTATTGGCGCACACGAAAACAATACAATTTTAAACATCAATAATCATCAAACAAACAGATTTGCTATTTATCCAAATCCAGTAAATGATTTTTTAATTTTAAAAGGGTTAGATATTGAAAAAACTTTTGCAATTTACTCTGTAAAAGGTCAAAAGATAATATCAGGAATAAGCAATACCAAAATAAACGTTTCGCAATTAGCAAAAGGGATGTATTTTTTAAAAATAGAAGGACAAAAAAGTAAAGTGATCATTAAAAAATAAATAAATGAATATCAATTTTAAACAATTAATAATAGTTAGCTTTTTATTTGTGTATAGCACAGTATTAAAAGCACAAGAAAAGCCCAATGTTATTTTTATAATATGCGATGATTTAAATGATTATCAGGGAGTTTTTGGTGGTCATCCCCAAGCAATAACTCCAAATATAGATAAACTAGCAGCTTCAGGTGTACGATTTATAAATGCTCAAAGCAATGTGCCTGTATGCTCGCCTTCAAGAAATAGTTTAATTACAGGCGTTTATCCGCATGCATCAAAAGATTATGGTTGGACAAACTTAAAAAAACAACCCGTACTAAAAAATAATAAAACGTTGATACGCTATTTTAAGGAAAACGGCTATTATACTCTAGGTACCGGGAAAATTATTCACGGTAACGTAAATGATGATTTTGATGAATGGGGTAACAAACCAAAGCATAATTATGGACCCTTTTATTACAATGGAAAAAAAACAAGTGTCAATCCATCAGTACCATCCCCATACCGTTCTATTGGTCCTATAGATGGTTCTTATGGCCGCTTGTCAGAGGGAGGAATATCAGAAGGGAAAAGAGGAGAAATAGGTTGGATCTATGGATGGGACAACAAACCATTACGCTATGTTAATGACAATGATAGAGACTTATTACAAGACGAATTACATGCGCAATGGGCAGTTAATAAACTTAAAGAATTAGAAATGCAGGATACTCACAAACCATTTTTTATGGGAATTGGGTTTGTAAGACCACACACACCAATGCATGCCCCAGATAAGTATTTTGATATGTTTCCTATAAAAGATTTGAAATTAGATAAATGGAAAGTAGAGGATACCAATGATACTTATTGGAAAGATAATTTTAGTAATAATTTAAAAGGTCCTAAATATTATAAGATGCTACTTGAATCTTATAATGGAGATAGAGAAGTTGCCTTAAAACATGTTTTACAGGCTTATTTAGCTTGCGTAGCATTTGTTGACGAGCAAGTAGGAAAAGTTATGGAGGGTTTAAACAATAGTACGTTTAAAAACAACACAATTGTTGTATTTACTAGTGATCACGGTTGGCAAATGGGAGAAAAAGAGTATTTTTTTAAAAACTCACCTTGGGAGGAAAGTGCTAGAATTCCTTTGATTATTAAAACTCCAACACCAAAAGCTGGATTAAAAGTTGAACAACCTGTATCTCTAATAGATTTGTATCCTACTCTGAAAGATTTATGTAATTTAAAAGGGGACCATAAAATTAATAAGAATGGTGGTGACTTAGGAGGATATAGTTTAAGGTCTTTATTAGAAAAATCAAAAGAATGGGAAGGTCCAACCGGAGCCCTAACAATAGTAGGTAATTATGGGACAAAATATTCGACTAAAAATCAAAATTTTTCCTATAGGACAAAAGATTGGCGGTATATAGTTTATAGCAATGGAAAAGAAGAATTATACAATCATAAAGAGGACCCATATGAATGGGAAAATGTTGCCGATAAGAAAAAAAATAAAAAAATAAAAAAAAGGCTACACTTAGACATGAATAAAATAATTAAAAATAGATAAATTTAAGATGAATTGTAAGTTAATTATTTTATGTTGTTGTTTGGTTTTAGTGGGGCCTAATATTGATGCACAAAACAAAAGTAAGCCAAATCTAATAGTCATTATGGCAGATGATTTAGGTTATGCCGATGTTGGTTTTAACGGTTCTAAGGATATTCCAACCCCAAATATTGATCAAATTGCAGAAAATGGTGTAAAATTTACAAATGGTTATACTTCCTATTCTGTATGTGGACCAAGTAGAGCCGGTTTTATCACAGGCCGTTACGGACAACGTTTTGGTTTCGAAAGAAATCCACAATACCGTGTAGATAATCCAAATATGGGCTTGCCCAAAACTGAAAAAACTATTGCCGAACATTTAAAAACAGTTGGATACACCTCAGGAATTATTGGTAAATGGCATTTGGGTGCGCATAAATCGAACCACCCATTGAATAGAGGATTTGATGAGTTTTTTGGGCACCTTGGAGGAGGTCATACATATTTTCCTAAGAATCTTGTTCTAAAAGATAGTTATTTCACTGGAGATCATATTCAAATTCCTAACGAAGAGGGCGGTGGTAAAACTTGGAGAGCTGGCGCTGAAATTGCAAGTTACCGAACATGGATTATGAGAGATCACGAACCTGTTAAAACTGAAAAATATTTAACGGAAGAATTTTCTGATGAGGCAGTAAGATTTGTCGAGCGCAATAAAGAACAACCATTCTTTTTGTTTTTATCTTATAATGCACCCCATACACCAATGCAGGCAACAAAAAAATATTTAGATAGATTTCCTGCTATAAGAGAAAAAAAACGAAAAATCTATGCCGCTATGGTAAGTGCTCTAGACGATGGAGTTGGTCAACTTCTGAATAGACTAAAAGAATTAAATCTAGAAGAGAATACAATCGTTGTTTTTCTTTCAGACAATGGGGGTCCCGAAAAGAAAAATGCTTCTAATAATGGTGTGCTAAGAGAGGGTAAAAGTTCTATTTATGAAGGTGGTTTTAGAGTTCCATTTGCCATTCAATGGAAAGGAAAATTGAATAAAAGCATTTGCAATTACCCAGTTTCATCTTTAGATATTTTAGGAACAATTGCAGATTTAACAAAGGTGGAAATTGAGAAAGATAAGCCATTAGACGGAGTAAACATAATTCCATTTCTAACAGGAAAAGAAAAAGGAACTCCTCACCAAAATATTTTTATTAGAAAATACGATCAGAAATTATATTCTGTGAGAGACGGAAATTTAAAACTGGTTGTAAAAAAGAATGGAAACCGAAAAGAATTATACAATCTTGAGAAAGATATTAGTGAGTCTAACAATATTGCATCTAGTAACAAAGAGGATGTAAAGCGATTGTACAACATTTTAAATGAATGGGAGTCAGAATTAATTGACCCTGTTTTTCTTGGACTGATTCACACGAAAGCATGGCGTAATAGAACAAAAAAGAAATCACAAAAAAAATAGTATTCGAGATGCTATGAAAACATTTTGTTTGAAAGAAGAAATCATATAATTTCAAATTATTTGAATTTGAAGATATAGAACACATGTTCAATTTTAAAAAGTAATAAGGTGTTAAACCTATTTTTTTTAAGAATTTATGAAAATTATTTAGTAAGAAAAACTCATGAAATACATACAGGCAGTATTTTTTTTTCTTTTTATAAGTAGTACATCACAGGCAACTAACTATTATGTCAATGCCAAAATAGGCAACGATAAAAACAATGGAAAAAGTCATCAAACACCCTGGAAAACCCTTACCAAAGTCAGTAGCTTCAATTTTAAACCTGGAGATGTTATTTTACTAGCAAAAGGTCAAGAATTTTTTGGTTCTATTCAATTAATTAATAGGAGTGGAACAAAAGAAAAACCTATTATAATTTCAAATTATAACGCTTTTTCAGGAGACAAAAATCCAACAATAAATGCAAAAGGCTTTTTGAATGGAGTTTTATTAATCAATTGCAGTTATATTAATGTTGAAGGCCTAACTATTATGGCCAATGGAGGTATTAAGCCTAAGAGTAAAAAAAAAGGAATGCGATGCGGTGTTTTAGTTACTACTTCAAAAGAGGGTGTTTTTAAAAATATTACTTTAAATAACTTGGTAGTAAAAGATGTCTTTTATGAACGTCCAAATTTTCAAAGAGGAGTTGCAGAAGTTAAAACGGCTAATGGATTGCAAAGCTATGGTTGGGGAATTCGTTTTATCAATAATAATAAAGGTTCATTATTAAAAAATATAACAGTTCAGTCTTGCAAAATTAGTAATATTGGACATACAGGAATTAAAATAACTGGATCTGTTCAAAATCTGAAATTAGTTACCAATACGGTGTTTAAAACGGGAGGCCCAGGAATGCAAATGAGTGGTGTTAAAAATGCGCATGTAAAAGGAAACAATATCAACTATTCCGGAGCCAATGATGATAGCAGAAAATGGGGGCGTGGAAGCGGTCTTTGGACTTGGGGATGTGATTCTGTAAAAATTGAACACAATTCATTTAGAAATGCGAATGGTCCTGCAGATTCAGCAGGTTGTCATATTGATTTTAATTGTAAAAATATCATTGTACAGTACAATTTGAGTGAGAATAATGCAGGAGGATTTTGTGAGATTTTAGGAAATAATTGGAACTGTGCGTACCGCTATAATGTAAGTATTAATGACGGACATCGTATTAAAAAGAAAGGCATTGCTTTTCAAGAAGGAAAAATTTACTGGTTAAGCGGATTTGTTGGAAAAAATAAAGAACGTCACGGTCCGTACAACTCCTATTTTTATAATAATACCATTTATGTGAAAAGTAATATAGTAGCTAAAATGGCTGTTGCAAAAGTTACTTCGGGAGCATTACTAGCCAATAATATTTTTTATATTGAAGGAGAAAGCAAAGCTGTTTTAGGAGATCAATATCAGCCTCAGAAAGATGATGCGTCTGATTTAAAAAATATAGTTTTTAAAAATAATTTATTTCTAAAAGCTGAAAATTGGCCAAAAATAGTGGCAATCCAAGATGAGGAACCGGTTTATGGGAATCCACACTTTGTAAATGCAGGAGGAAAAAAAATCACAGATTATATCCCTACTAACATTGATGTCATTAAGGATAAAGGAATTGAAATCCCTCATATTCCGAAAGATAAAAAAGGTTTAATGATTGGGTTGAAAGTAGAAAAAGATATTCTCGGAAATACTATTAAAGGCTTGCCGGATATGGGAGCAATTGAATTAAAATTAATTGTAAGAAGAAAGTAGGTGCTGATCCAACTGAAAACAAAAACCGCGATTTAGAACGATGTGCTTCCGACGATTTTCACCGTAAAACTAGTAAATGGTGATGCTAGAATTGGATACATTTCAGGAGGTAATTCAGCAAGATTTAGTGATGAAACACTAGCATATCAAATGCTAAATAAGGCTAGGATTTTTGTCGATAATAATAAAGAACAACCATTTTCTTATATTTTTCATTTCACGATATTCATGAACTTCGATTACCAGACTCACATTTCTCCATAAGCAATCACTTCACATACAATTTATATTTTTACTTTATCCATGTTTCTAAAAATTCAACACGCCACGCAAACAATGATAATTAGTGAATAAAAATAGATAATACCAATGAATTAATTTTAAATGCTTTTTTAGTAATTTAACGATTATTTATTAATAACAAATACGATGTACAAACTAACTTTTTTTTTACTTCTATTAGGTAGTTTTAGCTTTGCTCAAGTGAATACAACTAAAAGTACAATTAAACCAAACCTAATCGTTATAATGACCGATGATATGGGTTGGGCAGATGTTGGTTTTAATGGCTGTAAAGACATTCCAACACCAAATATTGACAGAATTGCCAATGAAGGTGTGCGATTTGAAGAAGGTTATGTCTCTTTTCCTGTTTGCGGACAAAGTAGAGCTGGATTTTTAACCGGGCGCTATCAAGATCGTTTTGGTTTTACCACCAATCCTTCAATAGATCCCAATAACCCCATATCTGGTTTGCCTTTAGAAGAAGAAACAATGGCACAAGTATTGAAAAAAGTTAATTATAACAGTGCTATTATTGGAAAATGGCACATGGGCACACATCCAAATTTTCATCCTTTAGAACGTGGTTTTGATTATTTTTATGGTTTCTTATCAGGGGGTCATAATTACTATCCAGAGCAATTAACCATTAATGATTTATCGGAGGTTAAAAGGAAATGGCAGTGGTATAGAACCAAAATAGTTGAAAACAGAACCAAGGTAAAAACGGATGATTATTTAACAGATGAATTGAGTGCCGCAGCAGTTAATTATATTAATAAACAAGCTGAAGATGATCAACATTTTATGCTTTATCTGGCTTATAATGCACCTCATACACCACTTCAAGCCACAAAAAAATATCTATCAAGATTTCCGAAAATTACGGACAAAAAAAGAAAAACCTATGCAGCCATGGTATCTGCTGTAGATGATGGTGTAGGACATGTTTTAGAGGCTCTTAAAGAAAAAGGCTTAGACGAAAATACCATTGTAGTTTTTCTTTCAGATAATGGAGGAGCACACAACAATGCTTCTGACAATGGCCCGCTTAGAGGATTAAAAGGGGATCTTTTTGAAGGTGGAATAAGAGTACCATTTGCTATGCGATGGAAAGGTACAATCCCAGAAGGAAATTCGTATAGAAAACCCATTTCATCACTGGATATCATGGCTACTATTGTTGCTCAATCCAATGTTAAAATTGATCCGAAAAGACCACTTGATGGTGTGAATTTAATTCCTTTTTTAACAGGTGCAGAAATTGGTCCTCCACACGATTATTTGTTTTGGAGAAAATGGGAACAAAACGCCATGGCAATCAGGCACGGAAACTATAAGCTCATAGCAAATAAACAAAAACAAAAGGCCTCTCCAAATTTATACAATCTATTAAAAGATAAAAATGAAAGAATAGAAATTGGCTTTGAAAAAAAGAAAATTAGCAAACAGCTTCATGAAAAATGGGAACAATGGAATTCAGAAATGAAAGATCGTGTTTTTCCAACACTTGGTCAAGATGTGTGGTGGACAGAAAAAAAATAATTTTTTTGAAACAAAACCATGAATTACTTATGATTCAAAGTAGCGCAATTTTAATTCTGTTGCTATTAAATAGTGTTGTATCAGCTCAAGTAATTGATACTTGTAAAACTTATATTATAGAAATAAAAATACAAAAAGTAGTAATTCCTGAGAGGGTTTATAACTATTTTTAGTTTAAATAAAAATTAATAATTAAAATTTCATTTAAAATGATTGTCAAAAAATATACTGTAAGCCTACTATTTGTCTTACTTTCTTTACTTACTAAAGCTCAGGAACAACCCAATGTTGTAATGATTGTTTTGGATGATTTAAACGATTTTGTAGGGGTGATGGGAGGGCACCCTCAAGCTAAAACACCCAATATAGACAAACTAGCAGCTGAAGGAGTTTTATTTAACAATGCGCATAGCAACGTACCTGTTTGTTCTCCCTCTAGAGCAAGTTTTATGACCGGTATTTTACCTACTACTTCTGGAAATTGGGGTTTTGGAAATTGGCAAAAAAATGAAATTTCTATGAATTCTAAATCCATTCCAGAATACATGAGAAGTAATGGGTATAAAACGTTTCAAACAGGAAAAGTATTTCATACGACTAAAAAGGGAGTTTGGGATGAAATGGGAGCAATTGCTGATTATGGACCCATGGCATTTAATGGCAAAAAATCAACATTACATCCTTCATCTCCGAAAGGGATGGCAGCGTTAGGTCCTTTGGATGCAACTTTTGCATCTTTAGCGAATGTTCCTAATATACAACCAACGAATGATACCCCTGGTTATAAGGGCTGGAGAAATACCCATTGGAAAACAAATAGTCATTTTCATTATACAGATGATAATAATAGGGATTTGCTGACTGATGAAAAAAGTGCAGAATGGTTAGAAAAAAAAATTAAAGACCTTCAAAAAGAGGAAAGCAAGAATCCTTTTTTCATCAGTGTCGGTTTTATTAGACCTCATACACCCTTAGTAGTTCCTCAAAAATATTTTGATATGTTCCCTATAGAATCAGTAAAAATTACGACCTTAAAAGAAGATGATATCGAAGATACAAAGTTGGCAGAAAATACGAATAAAGAACCTAGAGGACGTAAAGCTTTTAGAACATTAACCGAGGGGTATTCCAGTAAAGAAGAAGCCTTGAGATCTTATACTCAAGCCTACTTGGCAAGTGTAGCTTTTGCTGATGAAATGGTTGGGAAAGTATTAAAATCCATAGAAGAAAGTGAGTTTAATGATAACACTCTTGTATTGCTATTTAGTGACCACGGGTACAGCCTTGGTGAAAAAGAGTATCTATTTAAATATGCGCTTTGGGAGGAATCTACCCGTGTACCATTGATTATCAAACACCCCAATTATAAAGATAAGGCAGGGCAAATAGTCACCCACCCTGTTAGTTTGGTTGATATATATCCTACAATTAAAGACTTATGCAATTTAAAAGGCAGTACCTTAATTACAGAAAAAGGAGCAGAGTTAGATGGCTTTAGTCTTAAAGCTTTTTTAGAAAATTCTGAGACTAAAAATTGGTCTGGACCAGATGAAGCCATGAGTATTATTTCTAGTTGGAAAACAAAGAAACCCGAAAATCAACACATTTCTTTGCGTTCAAAAGATTTTAGATTTATACGATATGCGAATGGAGCTATAGAATTATATGACCATCGAGTAGATAAAAATGAATGGTATAATTTGGCTACTGATACTGCTTATAAAGCCGTAAAAGATAATTTTTCTCAAAAACTAAGTACTTTTTTTAACTAATAACAATAATAATTACCCTTATAATCAATTTTTGTCATATTAATAGATAAAAACTCATTAATTATGGTATATTTATCTTTTATTAAGCTTTTATATTAGATTATAATTTTTTGTTGTGAAATTAGAATACCATCCTTCAAAGATTTCTGTTTTTGAATCTTTCTACGTAGAGCGTAAGAAATCTCCCTATTTTGGGGTGCACTGGCATTATCACGAAGAGTATGAGATTTTATTTACCATTAAAGGAGAAGGGGTAAGAATTGTGGGTGATCATATGGATCATTTTGAAGATGAAGAACTTGTTTTCTTAGGTCAAGGATTACCTCATTTATTCAAAAATGATGAGAAAAACTCAGAAAGTCAAGTTGATTATATAGTCGTTAAATTTGGAAGTATTTTGAGTGGAATTAATCTTTTTTCTATTCCAGAACTTTCTAATATTGATAGATTTTTAAAATCTACCAACCGTGGTATATTATTTTCAAAAAAAACAATAAAAAAAGTTAAAGAGAAGCTAATTTTGCTCGCTGAAAGTAGAGAAGCAGAAAAAATTATGCACTTAATTTCAGTTCTTCATATATTGTCAACTGAAGAAAAAATACAGTGTTTAGCGAGCGATGGGTTTTCTTTAAAGCTGAGCAATAGGGGAGAAGATAGAACTAAAAAAGTAATTGAATATATTTCTGAAAATTACACAAAAGATATTTCATTGGATGAATTGGCTGAGATTTCTCATATGACTACTAATTCCTTTTGTAGGTTTTTTAAAAATAGAACAGGTAAAACAGCCTTCGAATTCCTTAGAGAATTTAGAATCAACAAAGCTTGTCAAATGCTTATTAATGGTGAAAAAAGTATTGCTCAAATTTGCTACGATAGTGGCTTCAATTCGTTTTCAAGCTTTAATAGAATATTTAAAAAGTTAAAAGACATTTCTGCTAGTGAATATAAAATAAAATATATGGATATTAATAATAAGTAAAAGTATTCATTATGCTCTCAATACAAAAAAACCAATACAAGTACTTGTTTTGGTTTTTTTGTAAAAATTTGTTTTATGAGTTGTTAAATAACAGAATTAGAATAGCCTAAAATTATACTAGCAAAAATTAAAACAGCCAATCCGACTAGTAACAAATTAAATGGTTTTTTAGCACCATTCCATTCACCAGCTCTGTAGGCCCAAAAATTACTAACAATCAAAGAAAGCCCTAATAACATTGGCCACCCTATAACACCACCTATCGGTCCAATTAAAGCGGCACCTTGTCCGTAAACACCCAATGCACCAAACCAAAAAACACTTGCTAGAATAGCCCATCTAAAGGCTTTTTTAGAACCTGGAACTTTAAAATTACTCCATGATTTATTTTTAAATAGTAAAAATATTGCATATCCTGCATTCATTATAAATGCTCCAATTAAAACTACTACCCAAGCCGCTAAACTTGCATTTCGGTCTAGAGCACCCATTTCTTTTGCTAATGTTGCTATTGGAGCGGCATTTACAAAACCTACATTTAACAAAGCAGACAAAATACCACAAGCTACTGCAATTGTGATTCCTTTTACAATCTCTGATTTTTCTCCAGATGCTTGAGAAGTTAATTTATCTTTATCAATCCCTGCTTTTGCGGTTATAGCAACTCCTATAAGGGTGATAGCGAGTCCACTTATTACGTAGGGAAATTGTGGAGTAGAAGTAGCATTTTCCATCTGTAATAATGGAATTAATGCACCTACAGAGCCCGCTAAACCCATTACAATTCCCATGGTAAGAGATAAACCGATATAAGGAACACTAACACCGAATAAAATACCTCCAATTCCCCAGAGGAAACCAAAAAGCATTGCCATAAATACAACATTTTGCATAGAAGCATCTGAAAAGGCACTATGTAAAACAGTTCCTAAATCAGGAACGACCAAAAAGGCCCAAGTCATTGGTAAAATAATCATGGCTATCGTTACATGAACTAGCCACCATGACTCCCATTTTAAAGGGGCCATATATTTCATTCCAAGCCCGAATGAACCTTGAAAAATACTAGCGAAAATTATTAATAAAAAAGGGAAAAACATGGATTCCATAAGTTTAATTTTAGTGAGTTAATTGTTTTATAATGCTGTAGAAATTCTTTTTTTAACTAAGTAATCATCTAAAGCTAAATGAGAACAGTCATGTCCAATACCACTGTTTTTAATTCCCCCATGAGGTAAATAAATAGCGTACTTAACTCCGTTAATTTGAATTTCACCAAATTCTAAGTCATTTGTAAATCGTTCAATTCTTTGATGATCATTGGTAAAGATATAGGAGGCTAAGCCGTATTCAGTGTCATTTGCTAATTCTAAAACCTCATCATCAGTATCAAAACTCATAATACCTGCAACTGGACCAAAAGTTTCTTTTCTAAACAATGTCATTTCAGGTGAAATGCCAGAAATAACTGTTGGCTCTATCCAATTTCCTTTTTCAGGAAACCCTTCTGGTATTTTTCCACCATATTCTAAAATAGCACCTTTACGAACAGCATCTTTTACGATATCAAACATCCGATCTCTATCTGTTTTTGAAACCATTGGTCCCATAAACACCTCTGGATTTTCTTTTGTACCAAAACCTAATTTTAATTCTGAAGTCCGTTTTATAAATGCTTTTAAGAATTTATCGTATATATTTTTATGTACCATTATTCTATTTGCGGCCACACAAATCTGACCAGAATTCCAGAAACTTAATACCACAGCTAATTCTAATGCTTTATCAAAATCGGCATCTTCAAAAATGATAAAAGGTGCATTACCCCCAAGTTCCATTCCTAATTTTTTGATAGAAGTAGTACTTTCAGCGATTATTTTTTTTCCTGTTTCCGTGGAGCCAATCATAGTCAATACAGCAGGAATTTTACTTGTAGTTAGCGTTGTTGCTACTTCTCTACTTGGTCCTGCTAAAATATTAACTACACCTGCTGGAAAATCAATATCATGCAAAATTTCGCCAAGCATATAGGTTGATAGGGGTGATAAAGTAGAAGGTTTTATAATTAAGGAACAACCAGCTGCTAATGCAGGTCCTAATTTAAAACCTACATTTAGCAATGGAAAATTCCATGCTAAGTATGCTACTGCTACACCTGCAGGCTTGGATATCATTTTGTGAGTATGGGTGTTCTCGTAATCTGGAATTTGCTCCTCGCGCAAATTCTTCATAGCGTTAGGGTACCATTCCAATGCATTAATTACAGCTTCAATATCTTCGTAAGCACCTTCGTAATTTTTACCCATTTCATGAACCATAGCCGTTCTTAACTCGTTTTCCTTTTCGAGAACAGCTGTTCTAAGTTTAGACATCCATTCTGTTCTTTCTCCAAGGGAAAGTTTAGACCAGTATTGAAACCCTTTTCTTGCAGCATTCAAAGCTTTTTCTGCATCTGCTTTTCCTGCTTTCGCAATTTGAGCAATGGATTCGCCTGTTGCAGGACAGATTACATCTTCTATTTGTCCGCTTTCAGCATCTAAAAGTTCTCCGTTAATATATAATTTTTTATATCCGAAATTTTGTGTTTTCATTTTAAAATGATTTGTTACAAGATACTGTTTTTTTATTTTTTTGAAATGGCATATTTCATTAAAACTTCTTCATCTACGTCAATTCCTAATCCGGGTCTGTTTGGTATTTTAATCATCCCATTTTTCATTTCAATTGCAGGAAATGTCAATTCTTCACGAAGTGCATTCTCAGTCTGATCATATTCTATAAGAAAATCTGGGCG
>Ga0233402_1000614_pt1 | contig 13214 bp, 15 predicted proteins | sample 54DmetaG_FD_182705 | JGI IMG/M metagenome (GOLD analysis project Ga0233402, IMG submission 182705) | Seawater microbial communities from Monterey Bay, California, United States - 54D | ecosystem: Environmental > Aquatic > Marine > Coastal | place: USA: California | collected 2016-11-11 | reverse complement strand
CTCCGTTCTCTGCTTTGTATTGTGCATATAATCCTTTAGTAGCTAGTCTTGCTTGGTCAACTGTACCGTTCTGTACAATATCATCGAAAGTATTTACCTCTTCAGGAGATAAGTTATTAGCTGCCCACTCTGCCATTTGATCCCAGTTACCATCAGCAGCTGCTTTGATATTGCTTTCTTCTTGTTGAGCATTCGTTTCTTTTTGTTGTTGAAGTGCTAAACCTCCTGCTATGTATTGGTCAATGAAGTTTTTAGGGATACCAGCTTCAACAAGTTTCTCGTAAGATTCTTCAGGTAACTCGTTATTGTTTTCCTGAAATACATCATTAGCTTCATTAAGCAGTTTACTAAGATCATTACCTTCCTCCTGAGTGTCATCTTGTTCATCTGTTGATTGCTCTTCTTCTTGTTGTACTTCTTCTTGTTCCTGTTCGTTAGCCCCTGCTCCCATCTTCTTCTCAAGTTCACTGTAAGCGTTTGCCATATCTTCAGCACTCTTAAACTTCTCAGGTAACCATTCAGGTCTGTCTGTTTGTTCTTCAGGTACTGCCTCAACAGCTTCTTCTGACTCAGGGTCAATCTCCTGTGGTGCTTTCTCATTTATCTCTACTCGGTGTAATTCTGCCATATCTCTCTACTCTTCTTGTGGTTGTTGTTGTTGACTACTCATGTACTGCTCTTGTGCAGCATTGATAGCAGGTGCTACAGCAGGTCCACCCAACTTCATCATCATCTCTTGTTGTTGGGCTTGCTGCATAGCTTGTTGAATTTCTTCGTCTGATTTAATTAGTCCTTCAGTCTCAATACCTAACGCTGTAGCTCTTCTCTTGAAGTAATCAGATACATTAACATATTGTGCAACTGCTTGAGGACCAACGATTTGATTAGCCCCTGCAAGGAATAGATCAAGCTTCTGTAAATCATTACCTCGTCCTAGTGCTTCAACACCAGTAACAATAGTAGGTTTAACAATGTCTTTAGGTAACTTAGGAAGTCTTCCTTCTTTACTCATCCTTGCCATTAACCTAGTAACGACAGGCATTTGAAACTCTTGTGACAGTAAGGAATAAAGACCACCAAGTGCAGCTTCCAACTCTTGAGATAACATTCGTATCTCCTCTGCTGTTACTCGTTCTGCATCTCTGACTACACCACTGTTAAGTAAGAAGGCTTGAGACAATCTGTCACTAATTCCATTCATTACTCCTTGTGCAGTACGGAAGTCATTGAACTTGTTAAGTTGTAGAACAGATACATCTCCATCACTACCTTGTACAATTGCACCGTTAGGAGATTCAGATAAAGTCTTAGCCCTGGTTGTACCGTTAGGATTAACCATGAACAATACCTTAGCTGCTGCTGCACTACCTTCGACTATCGCTTTTGTTAACGACTCTAAAGATTTAAGATCACCAATGTACTCCTCTACAAATCCTCGTCCGTAGTCTTCACCATCTATCCTTGTATAACGAAGAGGTAGGAAGGGAGTCTTCTCGATAGGATACCTACCCTTTGACTCTTCAATGACTATACCCTTTACATCTTGTTGTACTACAAATTCATTTCCTTCTCTAACAACAGAGGTATATAGGTCACAACTATTCTCTTTCTCTTGACGATACACCTCTTCTCTTACAGACTCAGGAAGCATCATAGGAGCAACAGTTTCTTTGATAGCTATGTGTGTTACGTTACCCATTGGGTCTCTCTTCACACAGTAACGATCTAATCGAAACACTCTCATCCCTCCGTCATCAGGTAGGTACAATAAAGTATTACCTGTGACCAATAGATTCTTCAACGCTTCAAACACTCCCACTCTAAATGCTTCAACTTCTACTTCTTGAGATACACTTCGCTCTACATCTGCTAATGCTTTCTCTAAGTCAGATCGTAATTGCTCTCCTCCCTCTGGTCCTAACTCCTGTTTTGCTTTATCTAATTCATACCTGTCTATAACAAGACGGAAGAACGGAGCGTTAGGTGGTAACAGTGCTAACAATAACTTAGATGCTAGGTTGTTAACTCCTCTAGCTCCTACTCCTTGATATGGTGTGTAGTACTTAGTAGCGTAGTTATGCCCATCGGGAGGCATGATATAAGGTATCGTTAACTCAGATGAGGTACGACCTCTATCCAAGAATGACCAACGCTGATTCTCTAAGCTATGATATAGCCCTTGTGCAGTTTCTTTCATTATACTCCCTCGTAATATTGCCAGTCAGTTCCATCGTAAACAGCTAGAGTAGGTGTAGCTTTGTCAGTAACAAAGTAAGTTAGCCCTAGACCAGGAGAAACTACAGCTAGTATATAAGCTTCTGTGTTATACTCTGCTTGGAATGTTGTACTTGCTGTAGCTGCCTCATCAAATGCATAAGTTGTTACAAACGAAGGTCTTACGAATCCATTAGGTATGACAGTTAAACCACTCGGAAGATTCAGAGCAGCGGTTGGAAAGGTAAGAGACATTGCTTACAGAGAATCAGTAGTACCTGTAGCGTAGACGCTGTAAGTACCGTCAGTCCTAGCTGAAACATTTCCTCTGATCTGTTCGTAGTGTCCGTGGTCATCTCTTACTAAGATAGAACCATCAGCTGTAACAGCTTGACTGTGTATAACAAACCAAGAACCACCGATGTAGGCTTCAATGTCTACCGTGCCTCCTGTGGTTACAGCTGAAGAAGCGATCACAAAGGTCCAACCCTTAGAACGCTCTACTGAGAACTCACTGCCAACCCCTGTCGCAACGACAGATGATAGCAAAGTCTTTTTTGAGAGTGTGCGAAGCATAGTATTATATAGTTATATTGTTATTAAGAAGACATATAGACACCAGTACCACCAGTTGATCCACCTAGTGTAGGTCTAGCAGAACGCTTGAGTTGTGCTTGTGCTCCTACCTTCTTCTTCTTAGGCTGTGTTTGTCTAACAGTCTTAGACCCTTCAGCGACAGGAGGAGGCGGCGGTGGAGGAGCTGGAGGTGGTGGTGGTGGTGGAATATCGGGTGCTGACATACACATATCTAGTCTTTTGTTAAAATGTTTTGTTGAAGTTGATCGTTATAAATTTGTCTTAAGAATCTTATTACAGATACTTGACCACTCTTAAACCAAACATCTTTTTCCGTGTTCGTCAAGTCAGGACATTTGTCAGGATATAATTGCTCTAACCTATTTATCATAGCCTCGCTTATAAGAGGCATTAGTTCGTCTTCCATTATTGCGTGTCTCCAGTCCATTTGTTATAACTCCTATCATCTAGTTCTTGTGGTAGCTTACCTTTTGTTATTTGATCCTCGGTCCACAGGAAAGCACTGGCGTTCCACAGTATAGCACCTGCGTGATCTTCTGAATCATCTCCTTCACTAAGTGCTAACAGATGTCTACTCATGCTATCTATTAATCTACTGAGTGGGAATCCGTTGTGCCAGTTGTTGTCTCCGTAGAGTTTTCCTCCTTCTTCAAATCTGAGGGCAAGGGATCGAAGGGCGATTGGAGGAATAAGGCTGAATCGTCCCCGTCCAGTAGCCCTGTCACGCTCCGCACCAGTGGCATAATGTTCTTTCTTTCCAGAGTTTGGTAGTTCTTTGGTGTCCATAGTTTTGTTATTTGTTTTTGTTTCTTATTGTATTCTTGTTTTCTTAATAGTCTTGCCATCCAAGCATTCATCAAAGCTTCTTGTTCGTCTTGTCCCTTCTTAGCGTACAGTGCGACAACAGATTCCCAAGTGTATCCGTGTTCATCCAACCACTTCTTAGCAGTCACAGGTCCTACTCCCTTTGCACCACTGAATCCATCTGTTGAATCTCCCATGAGTGCTTGTAATAGGTGGAAGTTATCTGCTTCTTCTTCTGTGGGTTCATGGTATTCTTCTCTGTTATAATCATAGAAGATTCCTGGTACACTCTTGAAGTCCTTGTCAATTGATACAATGATTCTCTTGTCTTTCCAATTAGGATACTCAGTAGCAAGGATACTTAGTACATCATCAGCTTCTACATTAGCCCACAGTTGTGCGTCTAGTTCATTGATCATCCATTCCTTCATAGGTTTTAAGATGATAGGTAGTACTGACTTCCTTCTGTTAGACTTGTACTCAGGGAATAGTTTCCTTCTGAAGTTCGCTCGGTCACTAAGTGCTAACACTACTTCATCAGCTTTGAGTAAGTCTTTGAATTGTTCTATCCTTCCTAGTACTCTACTCTTTGCTACTGCCATGTCTGCGTGTACAGTCCAAAGCTCTTCTTCCCATTGTATATTTTCTTGTGCTATGATTGACGATTCAAATGCTAACACATCTGCGTCAATTAGTATGGTTGTTTTACTCATAGAATATGCTCCAGTTCTCTTGGTATTTTTTATATTTTGATTTACTTTGTGGTAACATACTTACCTTTAAGGTTAGTGCGTTCACTTCTTTTCTTGGTATCATCCACCATGTCTTCTCAGGTATAACGTAGCATCCTACTACATCGATTGATTCACACATAGCTCCCTTGTTTATTGCTCCTGAATTGGTAGATACTGTATAACTATTAGCTGATGACTTATGGGTTGTTGATTTAATCTTCACCTTTAAAATACCAGCAGGGCAGGTGACAATGAAGTCCCAAGGCATCGGTGTTGTAGGTAAATGAGGTTCGAAGTTTCTCTCTAAACATTCTGTTGTAAACCTCGACTCTGCGATTGCTCCTATCCTTTGTGCGTTTGATGAAGGCATGTTCAAATCAGTTGTATCATACAGGTTAGCAAGCGACAAGTAGTAATCATGTTCAAGCTCTAGTGTGTCTCCGCCCATGACTCTCCTACTTTATATTCACCATCCATAGGACACTTCATCTTTAACTCTCTACCTGCTGACTGGATTGCTTTGACAGCTAACTCTCCGTATGTCTCTACTAACTCAGGTTTAACCTCAGCTTGAAACTCATCGTGTATGTTACCTACGAATGCATACTCTCTTCCGTGTTGCCATCCAATGTCAGTAAGCTTGGTGTGTAGTTTAATTAAAGCTACCTTCATTAGTACAGCACCAGCAGATTGAAGTAACATATTGAGTGCAGCGTGTTCACTTCTTATCGGTAGAATCCTACCGTCTAGTCCTGTTAAGCATCCGTTCTGTTCTGCTTTCTTTTGGATTAGTTGTTTAAGTATCTTCAACGCAGGTAAGTTAGACAGGAACTTCTTCTTTAATCTACTACCATCTTGTGCTGTACCCTCTACGATCTCACCTATCTTTGCATCACCTGCTCCGTAAAGGAATCCATAGATGAATGTCTTAGCTTGATCTCTAGTCTTTAACCCTGCTGCCTTCTGATTAACAGAGTGTATGTCTCCTTCAAGTATAGCTTTAGAGTACTCTCCTCCGTCCCAAGTCGATAGGTAATGTGCAAGCATTCTTAACTCTAAGCCACTAGCATCACAACCTACTAGCTTGTATCCCTTCTTAGTTATGAATAAAGAACGACACTCCTCACCGTACTCTGCTCTAGTAGCTGGTACTTGTGCGAGGTTAGGTAGACTATGAGTACACCTTCCTGTGACTGCTCCGTTAGTGTTGACACGTCCGTGGATTCTGCCATCCTTAACTAATCTTAGCCATCCATTCTTGCCTTCAGCTAATTGCCCAAGTCTTTTTACGACTAACAGATAATCGAGCAAAAGCTTGGCAGATGGATGGTCTATTGATTTAAGTGTAGACTCATCGATCTTCACTGTCTTACCGTCATTCGATAACGGTATTTCAAACCCTAGTTCTTCTAGTCTTTCTTTGATTTGCTTACGACTACCAGGATTAAAAGGTATGATCTCTTCCTTTACATCAAGTGCTTCAGCTTTGTTAACTAAGTTCTGCACCATGCCTCTATTCTTCAGTATCTTTTTAAGTGCTGCTTTAGTAGGTGCATTGATAACCTCCACTCCATCCATGTGTTCGATAGTTAATGAGTATCCCTTCGGAGTCTTCATCTTCTTAACGGTAGGTTCAAACATTGCTTGCAACTCATCTTGTAGCTTTGCTCGGATACCGTTTAACTTCTGCTCTAGTTGTTCAGCTTTATCTATATCAAAAGCAAAGCCTTGGCTCTCTTGTAACCTGATGATGTAAGCGAACCAATGTTCAATAGCTAACATCTTCTTGCTGGGTTCTAACTTGATTAAGTATTCATACAAGGTCTTAGTTACTAGCACATCTCGTTCACAGTACTTCTTCATCTCTTCGTTGTAACTGTCCCAAGCATCCTCGTTCTCTCCGTAAGTAAGCTTTAACATCTGACCCATCCTGTGTCCCCAAGCTTTTAAACTGTGACTACCTACCATTGCAGGGTCAAAGTCCTTACGCTTGAAGTCATCCTCTCTTAGGTCAGGGTTTAAACATCTACTCATAACGAGTGAGTCTTGTACTCGGACCAAGGGTGGATGGAAGTTATATAACTTAGCTAACGCAGGTAGGTCAAAGCCTATGACGTTATGTCCTATGATCTTATCTGCTTTGCTTAACATATTAAGTCCTTCCTTTATCCCCTCACCTTCAAAGGTAATCATCTTACTGGCAATAGGATCATAGATGGATATGCAATGGCAGACCTTGAGGTCACTCAGATTAGTTAAGTCCTCAATGCCGTTGGTTTCTATATCAAAGAATAGTATTTTCATATTTTTAAATCTAGTTGTTTTTCTTTGGACCATGCTACAGCACTCTGACTACTTTCAACTCTGCTCGCTATAACAGCAGCACGTTGACCTCTAGTTGGAGGAGTATACATTCCAAATCGTTGTGTTAATAATCCGTTTCTTTCTGCGTTTGTAGAGTCAGCACTCTTTAAGGGGAGTTTAGTAAACACTCTTGGGTCTAACATTCTTAACCCATGTAATTTAGTTCTAGGTTTGCCTTGTTCATCTGTGACTACAGCCATTATTTGATTCATTCTTTCCCACCATACCTTAGAGTTAGGTTGGGAATATTGTCCGCTACTTCCTAGAGCTATATAATTATAAGTGTCTACTAGTCTGTCTAGCCTATCAAAAGATTCGTGCATATGGTAAACTGGTACTCCTATCTCTTTAGGTAATGTCCATCTTAATAGCAACTCATCGTTTTCTTCTTCACTGCCGTCAATAACATCAGGCATTACTGCCCAATCAAAAGCTGGGTGTTGCATCCACACTTTGACAAACTCAATAAACCCTGAAAAGTCAAAAGCTTTACCTTGTTTCCATGCTGTATATGCACCGTTATCTAGAGAGAAAGAACTGCAAACACTAGCGAATAAAGGTAAGTTAGAACAAGCTGCGTAACTAACAAAGCAGTGTCTGCCTGTAGCTAAAGTAACACAGTCTTCATACCTACCACCACCAGCTACTCCGTGATAATGAATCATCTCTCTTCTAGTGCTGGATACTCCATTGCTTTGATTGCATCCTCAACAGTAGTGAACACATAGTCAGCATGGTATCTAATCCAAGGAGACATCGAACTTGTGACCACTACAATTTGCTTATGCAAACTCCAAGCAAACATAATTTCCATTGCAGTTCCCCATGATGGTTGATCGCACTTTGCTAGTATCGTATCACAAGCAACTATATCTCTTTTATCTCGCTCAACTATCTGCTCAGGAATGCCCGCAATGGTTTCTTTTCCACGGTAATCTGCATCAGTAGGCTTTAAGCTTTGCACTCCCTTTTTCCTTAATAAAACTGAAGCTGCTTTTCTCCATCTAATACAAGTATCATCCATCTCGTAGATTGCTCCAGCTAAATAAACTAATCTCACCTTCATGTAGATACCTCCGCTTGTGTTGTTGTCTTACAGACTTTTACAGAATCTAAAGTCAAAGCATTAAATGATAAGTTCTTGCCTATCTCTTTGTATAAATACAGGGCTATACTTTCTGCGGTAGTCTGTTCCATGATTTCATTTAAGTATCTATGGTCTAATCGTTTTACTACTCTACCTACAATATCACGAAACTCTTGTTGATCGATTAACCATCCAACTTCGGGGTCAGGTTCTCCGCTTATAGTTACATATACTTTGTGGGAGTGTCCGTGCAGTTCTCCGTATTCTTGTCTTTTATTTCTTATTCGATGAGCAGCCTCAAACGTGAACTCTTCTGTTAATTTGGTTTTCATATTATTAAAACGGATCGTTACCGTTGGTTGTTTTGTCTTTGAATACATCCTCACTCTCTGTGTACCTACCACTATCTGCATTGTAAAATAATGTAGACGCAAGCCCAGTCTCACCTGAGAATCTATTCTTTAAGACTCTTACTTTTGTTTCGTTGTTGTTTTCTTTTTGTTGGTTTCTCTCTAGTCCTATGACCATGTCACTTAGTTGTGGTATTGAATGACTACCTCTCAGGTCTGCAAGTCTAGTGACTCCTCCCTCCTCATGCCCTCCTCCATTCGGTGGTCTTCTAAGGTGAGATACTAACACCATTCCACATCCAGTCTCTTCTACTAAGCTTCGTAGTTGTGTCATCGTGTTATCAATTAACCGTCGTTCATCATCTCCTTGAATACCACTAACCACAATAGATAGATGGTCAAGGAATATCCACTTACATCCTAATCCTTTGCACAGGTAGCGTATCTTACTTAACAAGTTATCACTCTCCGTACTTCCGAAGTGATCATAGGTATAGAAGTTCTTGTTACCCATAGTCTCATCGAATGCTTTGCGTAACTCCTCCTCCTTCAGATCATTCTCAAGGTGCAAAGGTTTGTTAAGATGTATGCCCATGATGCCAAGTGCAGTTCGTCTTACTGATTCTTCAAGTGCGATATAACCTACGGTCTCTCCTAATCCTAAGAGGTGGTGACAAACTTCGCGACAGAACAGAGACTTACCTATACCTGACCCAGCACATAGCGTTACCAATTCTCCTCGTCTTATACCGTGTGTCATGTCATTCAAAGAAGCATACGGATAGGGTTGTGACTCAGAAGTATCTTCCTTTATCACAGCTTCCCATATGTCTTCTCCTCCTACTATCCCATCAGGTCTATACTCTCTCGCTTGCCATAAGCAATTGACTAACTCCTCACTACGCTTTGCCACTAACATATCATTGGCATCCTTTAGTGGTAGCTCTGCAATGTGTGCTTTACCAGGAGTCAGCAGGGCTGCACATTTCGCAGCTCCATCTCTTCCTGGGTCATCGTTATCAAAGCAGAAGATTACTTTCTCAAAGCTTTCCAACCAATCAATCGCTTGACTGACATACTTCTTTGCTCCACCTGCTCCGTTCGGTACACTCACCACAGCCCACTTATTCCCGAAGGCTTGACTAACACTTAACGCATCAATCTCTCCTTCACATACCACTACTCTTCTTCCACCACTGCTCCAAAGGTGCTGTCCGTATAAACCATACAGCTCTCCTTTAATTGAGAAAGTTTTGTTAGCAAAGCGTAGTTTCTGTGCAACAAGTGCTCCGTTCCTACTCTTATAGTTAGCGATGTGTACTGGTTCTCCGTTGTGCGTACCTATATGGTAGCCCCACTTCTGACAAGTCTCTTTAGTTAAGTTCCTTCTCGCTACTTCCTGTGGTTTTCCTTGTATAAATGATGTATCGTTGTTGGTTGTTGGTAGTGTCATAGTTTGTTGCTTGCCTCGACTGTATGAATCGCAGCTGAAACATTTTGTGCTTCCATCATCGTTGACTGCAAGAGCGTCACTCGATCCACACTTTGCACACTGCTGATGCGTTCTAGTGAAAGCCATGATTTTGGTACTTGTTTATGTGCATATAATATTCCTTTCTTTTCACACCACATTGCATAGGTAGTCTTACTTCCCTTGCGTATCTTGTTGTGTGCGTTTTGAAATAACAACCTAATGTCTAAGTCAGGATGTTGTTCCTTGATTAACAAATGCTTGGACCTATCCTCCGTGACCCACCTCCCCTTGGTTTCAATAATGATTCCGTTGGGGAGGATGAAGTCAGGAGTGTAAGTACTAAGTCGCTTATATTCAATGACTAACGATTCATATGTGTAGTCAATGCCACAGCGTTTTAGTTGTGAAGCAATTCTCTCTTCAAATCCAGACCTAAAAGTCTGCTTTGATAACGTCTTCTTCTTCTTCGGCATCGAGGGCTTGGTCCAGGGTTTCACCTCCGTTCACATATCCTCCTTCAACCTCAGTAAATCCAAAGGCTTCTGCTGCTTGACTGGATAGTTCTCCGTCTGCTAACTCGATCACTTGGACACCTAGCAAATCGAGTGATATACCCACACCTAATAGAGGAGAGAACCAAGCTCTAGGGCGTACGTTTAAGCGTACCTTTGATCCACCTTTAATGATCACTTCTCTATCCCAAGGATTACCTTTAGAATCAAACAACCCTAGTGAATTAGTGAATTTAGTACCATCCTTATACACACCATTTACTGGTTTCATCTTAGCTTTTAATATGTAGGTATCTCCTTCTAATTGAACAGGTAAATCAAATGTCTTTACCTTTTTACCAGACTCCTCTTCTTGATCTTGTAGTTTCTTATCAAGGATAGGTTGTATCTTTTTAATAATAGATTCACCTTCTTGTTTCGTTAGTATTATATTACAGGTATACTCTCCTTCAGGTAAAAACTTTGTACTCGGAGTGTTAACCCAAGGGTACTGAGCAGTGCCTACTGATGTCGTTATTGCTTGTTCTTTCTGTCTTGATTTTATCGCCATTGTTTTTCTGTGTTTTATTTATTATGAGAATATATACTGGCAGTCGTTTAGTGCCGACACATCTAGTGTGCCAAGTTCAGGGCTGTCTTCCAGTGTACATCCTCGCTTTGCTTCAACCTCATCCTTGAACTTGTTGATAAGATCGTCGCTGAAATGTTCTGTGTAAATCTCTCTTAATTGTTGGTGCATCTTCGGTGCGTTCGGGCTTTGAGTTGCAAAGCTATCGTGTATACATGCTATAGAATAATTACTTTTGCAAGCTAATTCCATCATGACACTTGCATCAAGGCTGTGTATAAAGTTAGGTACGATAGCTCGTGCCATCCTCTTACTACTTACCTCCTTTTGTTTACTGTTAAAAGCAAGGATAGTATTTTGCATGTTCAAGATACTGTGTACTTTGATAATCGTTTGGTCATACAAAGCCTGTACAATTTCTAATCCAAAGGGTGTAGTCCAGCTCAAAGGTTCTTCAGTCCTTGCTATTCTTTTAAACCACCTCATCAATTCTAAATGGGGTGAGATAAGAGCATTTGCTTTGTCGTTAATCAAGGATGCAAGGTAGATCATAGCCTCGTTGAAATCCTCCTTACTAAACGGACTACCTAGTCCCTCCTTCAAGCGTTTAACAACAGCTTCCTCCAGTGCATCCTTACTTGTGTATCCATTCATACCAAACGGCTTACACATTACTATCTTCTTAGTAAAGCTACGGTCTACACCAAACTTTAACCAGTCACCAGCTAAACTATTCTTACTCTTGTCCTTCATTAACCTGTCGTACACTTGATCGGCTACCTCCTGATATATGTCCTGTGGTTTACGGTTAGGTAGTAGATTGACGTGGTGTGCTGACTGTTCGTCTCTCGTTAACATGCTTAGGATTTGAATAGCGTTACAACTCGCGTCCATATGACAAGGTAACTTCGTCTTGAATCCCCATCCTTGTTCTTTAAACTCTGAAAACTCAAAGCAAAAGTGTATGAAAGCCCACGGATCACTCGCTTCATGCCACCACGTACACTCTAACGGATCATTTGCACATTCAATTATTAAATCCTTCTTCTTATCCACCCAAGCTAAGCGTTTAACAAAGCTTCCCTTTACTCCAAACACATTAGCACCGTGGACACGTAACCATCTACTGTCTTCATAGTTGTTAATCGCTACACCTTCAGCAAATTGCAACACACTCCTTCCAAAGTCACAGGATTGTGGGTTAACATAGCTAGGTATTGCGTACACTCTCCCTCTGTAGTCCATTTGATAAGGAAAGTAGAACTCATCCATCTCAGCATAGCGTTTTGCTACATTAAGAATCTTCAAGCACCTCATCCGTCTGCCATTACTTCGAAAGTTGTACTCGTAAATCTGTTTTGCCTTCCTCTTCCACTCACTAAAAGCTTCGGGGTCAGTGTCTGCTAGGTTGGGTATAGTTTCTAACGGTTCTAACAACTCGCTCTTCTCCATCCCTCCAATCGATAAGTCTTTACTCCAAGCCCATTGCATCAAGTTCAACATCTTAGGATTGATCTTCCAAGCTACTCGTTGCAGTTTGTTAAGAGGTTCATAAGCCACGGACAAGTCACGGTGTTTTATACCATCGTTGTTCTTGATCTTCATGATAGGTAGAGTAGGTAGTCCATCAGAATTATATCCTCCTCCGTAGTTATCAACCCAATCAACAGGTGGTTTTGGAGTAGCCAAGTAGAAAGGATGGATGACTTCACAGTTCTTGTCGTACTTATCAATCCAGTCGTACAAGTCTTTGTTAGGAGCTAGTGTTTTTCTCTTTTGTCTCGTTATAGAATACTTAATCTTCACGTGAAACAAATTAGTTTGCATCCTTATCAATTCAATCAACCAAGAACCTAGCATTATCTTGTTTCGTTGACTCCAAAGTTCAAACCTTTTGTACCGTCCTTGTTTGTGGTACTTTCTTTCTTTGTCCCAAAACTTATTAACAAATTTATTCCTTGTCAGTACATCCTTTTGATCTCGTTTTAATAACAACCAATCACTCTCGGTCACGTGCTCCTTAAAGTAACGGACACGTACTTCATCCTCTAATGCTTTCGCTAATTGAAATGAAGCCTCACTTATAAATGGTTCACTCGGTAGGATGTCAAACAACACCTTCACTCCTAAGAAAGCCACAAGACCAGGCTCTAAATCCCATATAAAAGGTAACCAAACAGGTACAGGTGCATTCGGTCTAGCGTTATCTACAAAGAACTTGTTAATCGCGTTCTCAATAGGCACATGTACCTCCCTTCCCAACTTCTTATAAGCAGGTAACTCAGAGTTCATACCGTGCTTCTTGTAAATCTCTTGGGCTTTTCTATATCGTGCCTTTCCCCAAGAGATCATGCTCTCTTCAATCTTTTTTTCTTCTTTCATCATTCAAATGGTTTTCAATCAAAGACTTTTTATGTAAGGCTTCTCTTAATATTTGTTCTCGGTATTCCTTCGGACGTTTACGGTCAAGGTTTGTTCTTACACGTCTACCTTCAGTATCATAACCTAAT
>Ga0233402_1000612_pt1 | contig 13229 bp, 3 predicted proteins | sample 54DmetaG_FD_182705 | JGI IMG/M metagenome (GOLD analysis project Ga0233402, IMG submission 182705) | Seawater microbial communities from Monterey Bay, California, United States - 54D | ecosystem: Environmental > Aquatic > Marine > Coastal | place: USA: California | collected 2016-11-11 | reverse complement strand
CTGCATTAGATTTCGTACAAGGATTTGTATCAGAAATTGTAAGTGGAGCAATATTCCAAACTGCATCAAATGAAGTTGATTATGTTTATGATACAATCAGAGAAAATAGAGAATTCTTACAAGCTGAAACTGTAGCATTCGTAAACGCTAAATATCCAAACTTTGAATACAATGAATTAAGTTGTAGTAGAGATACTGGATTTATTATTGATGCTGTTGCTACTGATTTAAGATATGGTGGAAACCAAAGAGCATTAACCGCTGGTGAATTCTATTATAGATTCCCATCTGAAGCAACTGATAACCAATTAGATGAAACAACTGATGCATTAATCTATACTAAAGATTTAATTCAAAAATTAGTTAACAAAGAAACATTATTTATTCCAACTGGAAGTTTGAATACCGATAATGGAATTAAAGTAACTTCATTCTCACCAGCAACTGGAGGTGATATAACTGATATTACAATTCTTAACACAATTTCATCTTCATTCGCAATTGTATCAGATGCAATCTCAAATGGAACAGGTTCAACACCAACTTCATCTAATTATGGGGCAGTTTCTACTGATTCAGATATCCTAACTACTTATGGATTGATTACTGAAAGTGTAACATTTATACAAAATGAAGTTGTGGAATATATTTCTTCTTCTTGGGTAGGATTTGATTATGATGATGTTAAGTGTAGAAGAGATGTTGGATTTATAGTAAATGGTGTAGCAGAAGATTTAAGATACGGAATTGTATCAGCATCTTCGGTAAATGCTAGATTCTATTACCAATTCCCATCTGAAGCTAATGGAACTGGTTCTCAAGCTCAACAAACTATTGATGGTATCAATTACGCAGCACAATTAACTGAACAAATCGTTAAAGGTGTAACATTTGATTTCCCATCAACTCAAATATCAGCATCAGTTGAATTAATTAGAAATAATAGAGAGTTTATTCAATCTGAATCAATTTCTTACCTAAGTTCTTCTTGGGAAGGGTTTGATTATGTAGAATCAACTTGTATGAGAGATGTTGGACATATTTTAGATGCAGTATCTACTGATTTACTTTATGGTGGTAACCAAAGAAGTAAAATTGCAGGAGAATACTACTACAAATATCCTTCATCAGCAACATCAACTCAATTAGAACCAACTACAACGGGTATTAAGTACGCGGGTGATGTGGCAAGTAAATTAGTACAAAACGAAATATTCGTAACGGCATCGGCTGAAAGATTAGCTGGTAATAAAGTTCTTTTAGATAACAAAGAATTTATCCAAAATGAAGTAATATCATATATTTCTTCTTCTTGGAGTACATTTGATTACAATGAAGATAAATGTAAGAGAGATACTGGTTATATCTTAAATGGTGTAGCAACTGATTTCTTATATGGTGGAAATGAAAGAGGTAGAGTAAATGGTGAGTACTATTACTTATATCCATCGGATGCAACTGTTAATTTCCAAAGTAATCCAAATGGACAATTGAATCAAACAATTGATGGTATCAATTACTCAGCAAGATTGGCTGAAAAAGTGTTAGAAAACATAACATTTGTTACCGCATCTGCTGAAGTATCTGCATCAGCTGAATTATTAAGAAACAATAGAAGTTTTGTACAAAACGAAACAATTGAGTTTATCTCATCTTCTTGGAGTAATGTAAAATATAATGAAGATAAGTGTAGAAGAGATACTGGATATATTATAGATGCAGCTGTAACTGATTTAGTATATGGTGGTAATGAAAGAAGTATTAATGCAGGATTGTACTATTGGAGATATCCTTCAAGAGCAACAAACGCTGGAACACCTTCAGAGCAAAATCAATTAGACCCGACTGTTGATGGAATCAGATTCGCAAATGGAACTTCACAAAATGTAGTTCAGAATCTACCATACACAACTCCATCGGCTGAAATTACAAATGGTGTTCAGTTATTAAGAGATAATACAACATTTATACAAAAAGAAACAATCGCTTATCTAAGTTCATCTTGGAGTGAGTTTGAATACAACGAAGTTAGTTGTAGTAGAGATTTAGGATACATCATAGATGCAGTAGCAACTGATTTAACATATGGTGGTAATGAAAGAGCAGTACAAGCAGGTACATTCTACTACTACATTCCTTCAATCGCTACAACGGAGCAAAAACCACAAACAACTGATGGTATTGATTTCTCTAAAGGGTTAGCTGAGAAGATAATCAAACAACAACAATTAGTATTCCCAGCATTTTTAAATAATAATGGGGCTACCGCTCTTAGAAACGCTAAGAAAGTATTACAAGGTAAAGCAATATCGTACACAAACGCTGCTTTCCCTAACTTTATATACAATGAAGAAAAATGTTATAGAGATACTGGTTTCATCTTAGATGCTATCGCAACTGATATCATTTATGGTGGTAACGAAAGAAGTATTAGAGCAGCTGAATCGTATTACAATGGTATATACGGAAGTGCGGCTGTGGTTATAAACGAACAAAAGAAAGAAACTGCAGAAACTAATAGATATTTAAGAACTCAATTCCAATTTGTTGCTAGACAGGCACCAGTTGAAGAGTTTGGTTCTTTAATTATTACAACTGGGCATGATTTCTCTTACGCTGGTGCTGGGGTAACTTATAAAGCATTACCTCCTAACCAAGGTGGTGATGGTGTACCTGATCCTGATAAGGAAATTACTGAAATAGGTGGAGGTAGAGTATTCTTCACATCAGGTAACGAACTTGGTGACTTTAGAATTGGTGGGGGTCTTGTTATTAAACAAGCTTCTGGTACATTAGAAGGTAGAACATTCTCTAAATCACTATTCTCACTTGTAACACCATTCTCATTAGCACTGCAAGATTAAGGATAAAAAAGAAAACAAATATTTATATAGGATATGGCAGAAGAATTAATACCACTAAATGCATTTAAATCCGTACTTACCACTTTGACAGGTGATGATGATGTAGTTTATTCAGCTCCAAAAGGAGTTTCTACTATCTTATTATCAGCTCAGATAACAAATACGGGTGAAGCAAACGAGCCCGTTACTATTAGTATAACAAGTAATAGGGAATTACCAGTACCTCAAGTAGATTCAATAATTAATTCAGGTAGTTTTTTAAGTGCATCTGCACTTATAGAAAAAAACCAAACTTTTATTGAAAAAGAATCTGCTGCGTATATTAATTTTCAAAATAATTTAACACAAATTCCATTTAGTTTTACATCTTCCTTTTTTGAAGGATATGTTAAAACTGCTTTGGATGGTGTTGAGGCAGATTTAATAGCAGGAGGGACATTACAATCTAAAAAAGCAGCTCTTTCTTATTATAATAAGAATGGGGAAATTTTGATTCCTAATGATTATTTCACTTCATCATATCAATCAATAGATTATGCCACTAAATTAGTAGAACAAATACTTATTAATGAATCGGTAACAGGTTCATCGGCTGTATCTAGATTATATCAAGATTCGGTAACACAATCCATAGATAATACATTTGTATCAGAAACAGGTTCAATATCAGCATCAGTTGATTTATTGGATGCTATATCCGATACGATATCAACTCCAACGAGAGTTTTACAAGAACCAGTTGATTTAATTACAAATGTAATTATACCAGCTGGAGATTCATTATCACCGATTGTGGCAGGTAAGTTAGTATTAGAACAACAATTTTCATTAATTGTATCAGGTTCTACAAATTTAACTGTAATATTATCGATTCTTGAAAGTGCAAACGAATAATTATATACTAAGACTAATAATAAATGAGCCAATTATTAAGCGGAAAGGTTAAAGTAGTAAGACCATCCGATGTTTCGGAGGATAGGTACGAATATCTACGATTAAATGAAGCAGAACCAAACTTGGGTGTTCCTGAGAGTGGTTCACTTTCATCTGGGTCTATTGCGCTTGTTGCTTCCGATGCTGATGGTAATCGTTTATTTGTTACAACACTTCAATTAGAGCAAGTTACTGGTTCTTTTAGTGGTTCATTTGCTGGAGATGGTTCTCAATTAAATAACCTTCCAGAAGCAGTAAGATTAATATCAGGTTCTGCATCCGCATCAATTTCACCTAATACTGGGTTTTTAGTAAACGTATCATCATCATTTGGTGGAGATATGGATGTTACTGGTGATGTAAGAGTTACTGGTGATTTAATTGTTGATAATAGAATAGTAGCAAGAGAACTTATTGTTGAAATAATTTCATCTTCAATTATATTCTCATCTGGTTCAAACCGATTTGGTGAATTATCAACTGATAAGCAAGAATTTACAGGTTCGGTAGAAGTAACTGGTTCATTAGATGTATTTGGAGATACTACTATAAGTGGTTCTACATTTGTTAGTGGGAATGTACAACTAACTTCAGGTTCAGCATTTAGTGGTAGTGGTGAAAACTTATTCAACATTCCAAAATCAGCACTTACTGATGATGCACTACTCTCAAACTTAATAACAACAGGTTCAGTAACCGCATCTGTATCACCTGATGGTGTATTTAAAGTATTCGGAACTGGTTCAGTAACAACTGAATTAAGTGGTTCTTTATTTGTAAGTGGAAATGTACAATTAATATCAGGTTCTGCTTTTAGTTGTAGTGGTGAGAACTTATTTAATATACCAAAATCGGCATTAACCGATGATGCATTACTTTCAAACTTAATAACAACAGGTTCAGTAACGGCTTCCGTTTCTCAAGATGGATTCTTCAGAGTATTCGGAACGGGTTCAGTAACAACTGAGTTAAGTGGTTCGTTATTAGTTAGTGGAAATGTTAATCTTAATAGTGGTTCATCATTTAGTGGTAGTGGTGAAAACTTATTCAATATACCTCGTTCAGCACTTACTGAAGATGCATTAGAAACGAATTTAATTATTAGTGGAGCAGTAACTGCTTCAGTATCACCTGATACTGGTTTTGTAGTAAACTCATTAGATAGTGGTTCTACATTTACTGGTTCAGTATTTCTAAGTAGTGGTTCATTCTTTAGTGGTAGTGGTGAAAACTTATTTAATATACCTTTATCAGCATTAGCTGAAGAAGTTGAAGTATCAACTAAAATACAATCTGGTAATGTAACTGCATCTGTTTCAGATGAAGATGGGTTTGTTGTAACATCGGAAGCTAGTGGTTCTACATTCACTGGTAGTTTAAGATTAAGTAGCGGTAGTATATTTAGTGGTAGTGGTGCGGAGTTATTTGATATACCTCGTTCAGCACTTACTGAGGATGCTCTTATTACAAATAATATTAGAAGTGGTTCAGTAACCGCATCAGTTTCTCCAAACTTTGGATTAGTTGTAGAATCAGAATTAAGTGGTTCTACTTTTACAGGTTCTGTATTTTTAAGTAGTGGTTCATTCTTTAGTGGTAGTGGTGAAAAATTATTTAATATACCAAGAACTGCATTAACGGATGATGCACTTATTTCAAACTTAATATCTACTGGTTCAGTAACCGCATCGGTTTCAACTGATGGTTTCTTTAGAGTACAATCAACAGGTTCAGTAACAACTGAATTAAGTGGTTCGGTATTTGTTAGTGGAGCAGTTCAATTAAATAGTGGTTCAAAATATAGTGGTAGTGGTGAGGATTTATTTGATATACCATTCTCAGCACTTTCTAATGATGCACAAGAAGCAATTGAAGCTTTAGTAACAAGAGAAGCTGTATTTATAGCAAGTGGTAGTGTAACTGCATCAACTGAAGATAGTGTATTTAAAGTAACTTCTGATGAAAGTGGTTCTATCTTTATAGGAGATATTGAAATACCATCTGGAAGTGGATTCTTTAGTGGTAGTGGTGAAGGATTATTTAACATCCCTCGTTCAGCTTTAGTTGAAGATGCGTTATTATCGAACTTAATTACAACTGGTTCGGTAAGTGCTTCCGTTTCAACTGAAGGTATATTTAAAGTATTTGGAACTGGTTCTATAAAATCAGAATTTAGTGGAAGTGTTTCTATATCAGAATCATTAGATGTTCCAAAAATCATAGCTGATGAATTCACTGGGTCATTAAGTGGTTCTGTAGCTGGAGATGGTTCACAACTTAATAACATTCCCCAATCAGCACTTTCTGAAGATGCTACACGAATAGCAAGTGGTTCAGCAACCGCATCTATTTCACCTAATTTAGGATTTGTAGTAAATACATCATCTTCTATTGAAGGAGATTTATCAGTTAGTGGTAGAATAACAGCTGAAGAAATTTTTGTAAACTTTATTTCATCATCCATAGTAATATCTACTGGCTCAAACATATTTGGTGATGATTCAAATACTGATACTCAAAAATTATTTGGTGAAACTCAAATATTTGGGAATGTAACGGCAAGTGCGAAGATATCATCCAGTGGATTCGTTGGTGATGGTTCAGAACTATTTAACATACCACAATCGGCACTTTCGGAAGATGCACCATTAATATCAAGTGGTTCAGTAACGGCATCAGTTTCTCCAAATTTTGGATTTGTAGTAGAATCTACTGAGAGTGGTTCAACATTTAGTGGTTCTATACAAATTAGTGGAAGTGTAACACTTACATCGGGTTCATCTTTTAGTGGTAGTGGTGAAAACTTATTTAATATCCCACAATCGGCACTTTCAGAAGATTCTCCAAGAATATCAAGTGGTTCAGTTAGTGCTTCTATTTCTCCAAATTTAGGATTGATTGTAAATACATCTGCATCTATCGATGGTGATATCGATGTAAGTGGAGTTGTATCAGCATCTATCTTTAGTGGTAGTGGTGAATCATTATTCAATATTCCATTATCAGCAATTACTGAAGAAGCATTTAGAATTGTTAGTGGTTCGGTAACTGCATCGGTTGACCCTAATAGAGGATTTGAAGTAAATTCAACTGGTAGGTTCGATGATAGTATAACTACAAGTGGTAGTTTAATAGTATCAGCATCAACTTCTTGGGGACCTGATAATTTAGAAAAAATTGTAAAAGTTATTGGAACTGATGATGGTAACAAATATGAAATAGATGGAAAGAGACAACCATTACTTTATTTGGTAAGTGGTAGTACATACACATTCAATCAATCAGATTCTACAAACGCTACACATGAAATAAGATTTTCAACAACTGATAATGGTACACACGCTGGTGGTGTTCCATTTACTGGTAGTGTAGATACTGGTAGTATATCTGCTGGTACAAATGGTTCACAAGTTACAATAGCAATAAACTTTAATACACCTGATACATTATACTATTATTGTTTGAATCACTCTGGTATGGGTGGGGAAATCAGAAAAGTACTTAGTTATCCAATTAGTGAAACTATAATAAATGATACAGTTGTTGTAACTGGTTCAATTTTCACAAGTGGTTCAATAACAACAACTGGTGATATTGATACAAATATTGTTAGAGGTACTCAATTTAGTGGTTCATTTAGTGGTAGTGGTAGAGATTTATTTGATATACCTCTTTCAGCATTAGCAGAAGATGTAGAAGAGTTATCATTTATCGCAAGTGGTAGTGTAACCGCATCAACAGATCCTGAATTTGGATTCAAAGTAAATACAACATCATCTATTGAAGGTGATTTAAATGTAACGGGTGGATTATATGTATCTACTTCGGTAATTGAATTAGAAACTCTTCCAATTACTCAATCAGTAACTATTGGGCAGAACGGATTTGCAATAAATGGTAATTTAAAGCAACCATTAAAATTCTTAAATGGACTTACATATCACTTTGATATATCAGATTCTTCTAACGCAAATAATCCAATAAAATTATCTCAAACGGTAGATGGTTCCCATAACACTGGTACTCAATATACAACTGGTGTAACAACAAATGGAACTGCTGGTAATAGTGGTGCATTTTTAAAATTAGAAGTTACTGATAATACACCAAAAAGATTATATTATTTTTCAACTCCATCAGCATCTTATGGTTCTTCTATAAAAATATTAGAAGAAGTTCCAACAATTTCACAAAATATTATAAATGGTAATACTGAAATAACTGGAACATTAGATGTAAGTAGTATTTCATCTGCAGAAAAAATATCATCACCATTTATAACATCATCTTATTTAACTTCATCGGTTATAGATTTTGTTACTGGTGAAAACACATTCCCATCTCAACCAGGTAGATTAAAGTGGAATGAAACCGATGGTACTTTGGATTTAGGAATGAGTGGAGGTTCTGCTTCATTACAAATCGGACAGGAATTATATTATCCAAAGGTAGTAAATAAAGCTGGTGAAAATCTAATCAATGGTACATTGGTAATGGTTGACCCAAACAATCCATCACAAGGTCAAAGAATTAGAGTTATTAAATCTATCTCAGATGGTACTTATGATTCTGATTTATTAATAGGTGTACTAACTGAAAATATTGATAATAATCAAGAAGGATTTGCTACTTGGTTTGGTATGGTTAGGGATGTAAAGGTAGACTTATTAGAAGATGCTGGGTTAAAATATACTGGTTCAACTTGGAGTGAGGGAGATATACTATATCCAGACCCACAAAGGGCTGGTGGTATGACAAATGTAAAACCTGAAGCACCTAATTTAAAATCAACAATAGCACTTGTTGAAAGAGTAAATGGTGATAACATACAACTTTTAGTAAGACCACAATTAGGTAATCACTTAGAAGATTTACATGATGTACAAATAGTATCGGCATCTAATAATGATATTATAGTATTTTCATCATCATCAAATAGGTTTGAAAATAGAAGTGATAATTTAGTACTAAGTGGTTCATTTAGTGGTTCATATACTGGTGTTTATTTCGGAGATGGTTCAAACTTAGAAAATGTACAAGCGGCAGCTGCACCTCTTATCTCAAGTGGTTCTGCAACGGCATCGGTTGCAAGTGGTGATACGTTTGTAGTAACTGCACCCCAAAGTGGTTCAGAATTTACTGGTTCTATTGTAACATCTGGTTCAATAACTGTTGGTGGTGGTGGTAGATTTGTTGGTGATGGTAGTGGTTTAACTGATATCGATATAGCTAATTTAGCACTTACATTAAACGTATTAGAAAGTGGTTCAGCAACGGCATCGTTAGATGAAACTGAATTTAAAGTATTTAATAACAATATAAGTACAAGTGTAGATTCATCTTTTAGTGGTTCGGTTAATATATCGGAATCATTAGATGTAGGTGGAATTATTACTGGTGATGGTAGTGGAATTACAAACATTGATATTGCTAACTTAGCAATTGATTCATCAAAAATATTTACTGGTTCGGTAACTGCATCAGTTGACCCATTAGGTTTCTTTAGAGTAGAAAACTTAGACCCAACACTTAGGTCTGGTTCAGTTAAAGTAGAAATTAGTGGTTCATTAGAAGTTTCTCAATCAATAACAGCATCTCTATATCGTGGTGATGGTGGTGGATTATTTAATATTCCATTAGATGCGATTGAAGATTTAGAATTAGATAGAATAGTATCGGGTTCAGCAACTGCATCAATTTCACCAAATAAAGGATTTTTTGCTAATACACAAATTAGTGGTACATTATTCGTTGGTGATGGTGGTGGATTATTTAATATACCAGCTGATGCATTACAAGATTTACAATTACCATTAATCATTAGTGGTGGTGTAAGTGCTTCTGTTGAACCAAATGAAGGATTTAGAGTTTTCTCACCAACATATGGTTCTAAATTTACTGGTTCACTTAATATTAGTGGAAGTGTAACTATACCATCTGGAAGTGGATTCTTTAGTGGTAGTGGTTAAGGATTATTTAATATACCAGCTGATGCTATTGTTGGATTAGACCAAAGTAGAATTCTTAGTGGTTCAGTAACTGCATCTACGAATCCTGATGATGGGTTTGTAGTAACATCGATTGCTAGTGGTTCAACATTCTTCGGAGAAGTTAATTTCCAAAATGATGTAAGTGCATCTAAGATAACTGTAACTGATGAAATATTCTCACCAAGAATTACATCATCATTTGTAGGTTCATATCAGGGTGAAAATGTTGGTATAGATGTACCTGATGATTTAGATATTTTAGTATTTGATGCAGCTGCAAATAAATTTAGACCTGTAACACAATTTGGTGATACTGCTGTATTCCCATTCTCAGATGTAACTCAGGTAACATTCCAACACAATTTTGCTATTGATTATCCAGTAGTTCAAATTTATGAAACTGGTTCAAATGGACAGATTATTCCACAAGCAATCGAATCAATTGATAGTTCATCGGTTAGAGTAACATTTAGTGGATTAACAAGTGGACAAGCAGTAATTGGTACTGGTGGTAGATTAGCAGGATTTGTAGAAGGTGATGATGTGGTAGGTTTAGTTAATTCAGCATCTTATGCATTATTTGCAGAAAACGCTGGAACGGCATCATCATTAGTAGGATTTGATTCAGCATCACTTGCTGAGTTAGGTAACTTATCTCAATATATAAAGAATAACCAAACTGCATCTATGACAGTTCTTTCAGCATCATATGCTGAAACTGCTTCATTCGCAGTAAACGCTGGTGATTTTAATACTGATAATTTTGTAAGAACTGACCAAACGGCATCGATGACTGTACTTTCAGCATCATACGCTGAATCAGCATCTTATGCTATAAACGCTGTATCTGCTGAAGATTATGTAAGAAATAATCAAACCGCATCGATGACTGTACTTTCAGCATCTTATGCGGCAACTGCTTCATTCGCTCTAAATGCTGGTGATTTTGTAGGAGAAAATTTCTTACCAAATAATGGTACTGGTTCATTTGTTGGAAGATTTGAAGTAAGTGGTAGTTTAGTAGTAACGGGAAGTACTGAGTTAATAGGATTAGAAACAGGTAGTTCAGATACAGTATTAGTAATAAATGAAACTACAAATAGAATAGAAAAAAGAGATGTAACTGCAGTTAGTGGTACTTCTGGAACTGGTGGTACTTCTGGGACTGGTGGTTCATCTGGAAGTAGTGGTTCAGCAGGTACATCAGGTACTTCTGGTACAAGTGGTTCATCTGGTTCAGCTGGAACGAGTGGAACGAGTGGAACTTCAGGTTCATCTGGGACTTCTGGAAGTAGTGGAACAAGCGGTACAACTGGAACGAGTGGAACTTCAGGTACATCTGGTTCATCAGGTTCAGCTGGTACATCTGGTACGAGTGGAAGTAGTGGAACATCTGGTACAAGCGGAAGTAGTGGTACGAGTGGAAGTAGTGGTTCAAGTGGTACATCTGGTAGTGGAGGTTCTTCTGGTTCAAGTGGAACGTCTGGAACATCTGGTTCAGCTGGTTCTTCAGGTTCTTCAGGTTCTTCTGGAACGAGTGGAACGAGTGGAACATCCGGTTCATCAGGTAGTGGTGGAACTTCTGGAACAAGTGGAACATCGGGTTCATCTGGTAGAGAAGGTGGAAGATTATTTGTTGTAGAAAATGCTGGATTTGCTTATAGTTTTTCTGGATATACTGGAGATTTCCCAACAATTACATTAGTAAGGGGAGAACTTTTCTATTTCGATGTAAGTGATGTTGCTTCATCTCATCCATTTGCACTAAGATTATCAGATGGAAATACAAACACAGTTCCGGGCACAACAAACAATGACCCAACAAATGGAAATCATTCAACATCAGTATTAGTAAAATATAGAGTACCGGAGGATGCACCTGATAGTATAGTTTATCAATGTGCTTCACACTCCTCAATGATTGGTACTATTCAAATAGTAGATAAGTACGGAACTTCTGGAACTTCTGGAACATCAGGTTCTTCTGGTTCATCTGGAACTGGAGGTTCATCAGGTTCTTCTGGTTCATCTGGTTCAAGCGGAACTTCAGGTTCTTCTGGAACAAGCGGAAGTAGTGGTTCTTCTGGTAGTGGAGGTACATCAGGTTCTTCTGGTTCAAGTGGAAGTAGTGGAAGTAGTGGTTCTTCTGGTACATCGGGTTCTTCTGGAACGAGTGGTACATCTGGAACAAGTGGAAGTAGTGGTTCTTCGGGTAGTTCTGGTTCAAGCGGAAGCAGTGGTTCTTCTGGTTCAAGTGGAACAAGTGGAGCAGATGGTGAAGAAGGTTCATCAGGTTCAGCTGGTACTTCTGGTACGAGTGGTAGTAGTGGTAGTAGTGGTTCAACTGGTACAAATGGTACAAGTGGAACTTCTGGTACAAGCGGAACAAGTGGAGAAAGAGGTAGTAGTGGTTCAGCTGGTACTTCGGGTACTTCTGGTACAAACGGAACATCAGGTTCATCTGGTACAAGTGGAAGTAGTGGTACTTCGGGCACAAGTGGAACAAGTGGAACAAGCGGAACTTCTGGAACAAGTGGTACGTCTGGTAGTGGTGGAACCGCTGGTACTTCTGGTTCGAGTGGAACAACTGGAACCTCAGGTTCATCTGGAACTTCTGGTTCATCGGGTACTTCTGGAACAAGTGGTACAAACGGAACTTCAGGTTCAAGCGGAACTTCGGGTTCTTCTGGGACAAGTGGAACATCAGGTTCAACTGGAACGAGTGGAACTTCTGGAACAAGTGGTACAAATGGAACTTCAGGTTCAGCAGGAACAAGTGGTTCAGCGGGTACATCAGGTACATCCGCAGAGGGAAGTAGTGGTACTTCTGGAACAAGTGGAAGTAGTGGAACTTCAGGTTCATCTGGAACAACTGGAACAAGTGGTACATCAGCTGAAGGAAGTAGTGGAACTGCTGGTACATCTGGAACAAGTGGAAGTAGTGGAACTTCTGGAACAAGTGGAACATCAGGTTCGTCTGGTACATCAGCGGAAGGAAGTAGTGGTACATCAGGAACAAGCGGAAGTAGTGGTTCAGCAGGAACAAGTGGTACAACTGGTACATCAGGTACATCAGCAGAAGGAAGTAGTGGTAGTAGTGGTACAAGTGGTACTAATGGTACATCAGGTTCAAGTGGAACTTCGGGCTCTTCTGGAACAACTGGTGAAGATGGTGAAGATGGTACAAGTGGTAGTTCTGGTAGTAGTGGACAAGATGGTACGTTCTTTGGTTCATCAGGTTCGTCTGGAACGAGTGGTTCAACTGGTACTGCTGGTTCATCTGGTATTAATGGTGTAGATGGTACTGATGGTACATCAGGTACAACTGGTAGAGATGGAACTTTCTTCGGAAGTTCTGGTACGAGTGGTACAAGCGGAAGTAGTGGAAGTAGTGGTTCTGCTGGAACTTCAGGTTCAGCAGAACCACTACTTCCACTACTTC
>Ga0233402_1000604_pt1 | contig 13332 bp, 12 predicted proteins | sample 54DmetaG_FD_182705 | JGI IMG/M metagenome (GOLD analysis project Ga0233402, IMG submission 182705) | Seawater microbial communities from Monterey Bay, California, United States - 54D | ecosystem: Environmental > Aquatic > Marine > Coastal | place: USA: California | collected 2016-11-11 | reverse complement strand
TAAAGCTAAACCGGATTTTGATCAAGCTATTACTATTGCTGAAAACAGCACAATAAAGTCTACAACACAAGACCAGACTACATTCTTAATGACTAACAAAGTTGATTTTAACTTTTCTAGCTCATATGATCCTACTGAAATTACAGTAAGTGCATTGACAGACGGTCAACCTTCTTAATTCCTTCTTAAGAAAACAACAAAAGCATTTTCAGGTAAAGTAAAATCTATACAAGAATCATTTACAACATCAGAAAAATTCGCTACACTTTCAATAGAGGAAGCAGATATAGTAGGCATATTAGATATAACAGATAGCGACGGTAACTTATGGTATGAAGTTCCATTCTTAGGACAGGATACAGTATTTGTAGGAGAAAAAAATATAACAGAAGATAAAGCTCTAGCACCTAATGTACTTAAATTAAAAAGAGTACCAAGAAGGTTTGTAACAAGACTAACCTCAACAGGTGTTTTACAAATACAATTTGGAGCAGGTATAAGCACAGAAAATAACGAAGAATTTTTACCTGACCCTAACACCATAGCATACCAAACAAGAGGTGAATTACCTAGACTCGATGTAGCTTATGATCCATCTAATTTCTTATTTACAAAATCATACGGATTAGCACCCTCTAATACAACTTTAACTATTAGGTATATTGTAGGAGGAGGAGTAAAAGCAAACGCTCCTGCTAACACGATAAATTCTATAGATGTAATTACAGCATCAGCAAATGATTCATCTAAAGTTTCATCGTTAGTATTTAACAACCTAACTCCTGCTCTAGGAGGAAGAGATGGAGATACTGTAGAAGAGTTAAGAGAGAACAGTATAAGATCTTATGCAGAACAAAAAAGAGTTGTAACACTCCAAGATTATGCAGTTAGATCTTTATCTTTACCGCCACAGTACGGCTCTATAGCTAAGATATATGCAACACAAGACCATACAGAGTCTAGTAGTAAATCTGCTTTAGGAATGAATAGTTTAGCATTAGCACTATATGTACTTGCGTATGATAACAACGGACATTTAGTTCCTGCATCTAAAACACTAAAAGATAATATTAAAGGATATTTATCTGAGTATATGATGCTTACTGACGCAGTTGATTTAAAAGACGCTTTTGTAGTTAATATTGGAATTAAGTTTGAAATTATAACACTTCCTAATTTTCAATCAAGAGATGTACTATTAAAATGTACAGAAAAACTGAAGTCATTGTTTGCTAAAGATAAATTAACAATAAACCAACCTATTAACATATCATCACTCTATACTCAATTAGATAGAATACCAGGAGTACAGACAGTGAAGAGTATAAAACTAGACAATAAAGCAGGAGGTAAGTACAGTGAATACGGATACGATACAAGAGGAGCAACAAGAAACAATGTTCTCTACCCTTCTTACGACCCTTGTTGTTTTGAAGTTAAGTTTCCTAATAATGATATAGAAGGTAGAGTAACAACATTATAGAATGGCAATATATAGAATTTACCCAGAAAAAGACGCAACAGTACTTAGTAAACCTAATGTAGCAGGAGTATATGGAAATGCTGGATTAGATGAAATATTAGAACTTCGTTCATACCCTGATGATGATGGAATAGGACGTTCAAGCCGGATACTAATTAAATTTTCAGATGATGATATTTCTAATGCATTGTCTTCAAAGATATCCGGCTCCTATTCTGCCTCATTACATATGTATTTAGCAGATGCAGCTCAACTACCTACAGCATATACTGTAGAAACTAGCCCAATAAGTAAACCATGGATACAAGGTACCGGTAAAATTGGGGATACCCCTATTAATACTTCCGGAGTATCATGGACAGTAACTGGCGGCTCAACATTATGGAATACACCAGGATGTGATTTCTTAGAAGGTTCTAAAACTACATCACAGTTATTTTCTCTTACAGCTGATTTAGATATTAATTTAGATGTTACTGGGTTTATAAATTCTGTAGAAAGTAAAGAGATAGATAATCACGGACTCATAGTTAAGTTTAATGATAATCAAGAAAATGAAACTACATCTTCAATTAATTTAAAATACTTTGGTAGTAATAGTAGTACAATTTTCCCTCCTTACTTAGAGTTTAAATGGGAGGATAGTAAATATGACAGCGAACTTACTGAACTTACAACAGATATATCAACGGTAGGTATTAAGAACCATAAAGAAAAGTATATTGACTCAGAGATAAGTAGATTTAGACTTTCAGCTAGACCTAAATATCCAACAAGAACATTTAGTACAGGTTCAATATATAAGACAGAGTACAAACTACCTGAGAATTCTTGCTATGCAATTAAAGATGAATATAGTGAAGAAATGATTATTGATTTTGATAGTACCTATACAAAAATAAGTGCTGATAATACTAGTAGTTATTTTGATATTCATATGGATACTCTTCAACCAGAAAGGTACTATAGACTATTAGTAAAGACTATATTAGACGGCAGTACAGTGGTATTAGATAATAAAAATGTATTCAAAGTTGTAAGGAATGGGTAACAATATTAAGATACAAAAAACAGTATATACAAAAGATTCTTTTGGAAAAGTTGTAGATAGAGAATTTAAATCGTTTATTACTGAAGAAGAAGAGGTATCGATAAAGACAGTAGAGCAGTTTTTTAAAGACTATGAAGAGTTATATTTAGATATACCACTTGAAGGAGAAGGTAAATCTCATAAGTACTTGATAGAAAGAAGTAGTGAGTTAGTAGAAATACAAGAAGCCTTACTAGATATACAGCCTCTATTAGATGAAATAGCAGAATTAAGAGATCAGCTTTTAGAAGCTAACAAAAAAGTAGTAGATTTAGAAATATCACTTGCAAATACAAAAGCTGGAATAGACGATGGCGGGAACTAAATACATAGTAAACCAAGTAGAAAGTATAAACTACGAATCTAAATCCGAACTTAAAGTTAAGGATAAAGAGTTAGTAGGTCCGTTTTCTATAAACAACCTTTACAATAGTAGTGTTGATTTTATCGACCTGCATTTCTATACATTAGATCGAGTACTTCTTAAGTCTCAAGTAAACTACGTAGGAGCAAGTCAATCTAGCCTGTCTGCAGGAGCAGGTAAATCAGGAGCATCTAATCTAGAAATAAACCCAGCAAACGATGCAACAGCAAACGGGTTTAGGAATGGAGATATACTACTAAGCTATAATTTCTTTTCAGATCTATTTTCTGATTCAACTTTACCTAAAAAATTCTTTTTAGAAGAGACTTCTAGTGATAACACAGAAATAAGGTTACTCACTTTAGAGATGTCTAATGAAGACTTAGATCTTAGAGTGCAGCAAATAAGAGCAAAACTAGAGAATAACTCTTACTTCTCAGATTTAAAATTAGACTTCGGTAAAAATAATATATATTCTATTATTAATATAGATGTACAGGAATACAAAAATAACGTTTCTCTTGTATTAAAATTATATGAGCCACTACCAAATACATGGGAGAAGAAATCTCTTTGTAGAGTCTTAGAAACAATAGCAGATACGGTTAGCTTTACAGTTAATACCGAGATAATTCCTGATGAGATTAAAATACCATCTCTTAAAGGTCCTAACTTTGATGTAGAGCTTTCTAAAGAGAATAATAATCCAACAGAGTTCTTTAACTACGACGAATTATTTAGCTTTCCAGTAACAAGTTCATACTACTCTCTATACTCAATGTTTAATGAGAATAGTGCACAAATTAGTATTGATCATTCAAACTACTCTGACTTTATACATTTCTCATCTGCAGAAGAAAGACTTCGTAACTTTAAATATAAACTTGAATTAATAGAGTCTTACGAAAATAGTATTGCTACAATAGAAAGCACCGGATACGCTAAGATAGGAATATCAGGAAGTAGAGAATACTATAACGGATTACTTAAAGGTATTGTTGAAAACTTTGATCACTACGATAGGTTCTTATACTATGAAAGTGGTTCTCATGCTTGGCCTAAATCAAATAATAAACGTCCACATACTAACCAGCAAAGCAATACCGCTGAATCAGTTGAATGGTTTGCAAAGCAGATAGAACTAGCTGATGTATATGATAACTTAAATGACGATGTATTAACTAATACACTCCCTTTATACGTTAGGGATGATGAATCAAATGAACCTGTTATTATGTTTACTCATATGATAGGTCAACATTTTGATAACCTTTGGATATACTTTAAAGCAGTTTCTGATAAATACGATGCTGACAACAGGTTAGACTTTGGTATTTCAAAAGATTTAGTTAGAGATGCAATTGAAAGTTTCGGTTACAACTTATACAATAGTAATAAAAGCCTACAGAATTTATTCTCAGCATTCGTCGGAGAATCGTATGATTCCGGAAGTACTGGAGAAGTAATTAATAGCTATAGACAGATTACCTCAGGAAGTGGATTAGAATATCTTCAACCAATGCCTGAAGATAACTACCAGAAAGAAGTATATAAACGTATTTACCACAACCTTCCTTATTTAACTAAAGCTAAAGGTACTCATAGAGGATTAAGAGCTCTTATTAATTGTTTTGGAATACCAGAGAATCTATTAACTATAAAACAAAAAGGTGGAGAGCAGGTAGGTACAGGGCAGTTCTTCTCTATTCAACAAGAAGTTACTAGTTCATTAGATAAACTAAGATTAGAGAATACCGGTTCGATAGTTACAGGTAGTACACTTTCTCTTTATACAAGTATAGCAAGAAAAGAAAATAAGTTTACTGACGATTTACATGAAATAGAGGTAGGGTTTGATATTGCACAACCTACTAATGATGTAATAAAATTAAAGTATAGTGGTAGTTATAATTATGACGACTACATAGGTGACCCAAGAGAATCAAACTCAGATAAATACTACCTTCTAGATAAATTTTGTGAAGAGACATTTGACAGAGATTTTTCACCTTATAACTTCTGGCAATGGGTAGTACTAAGATGGGAAGATACTGACAAAGATGTAAGAGGTAATATAGTTAAAGATCGCTGGAAATGGAATGATGAACTCGCAAACTATAGAGAACCTACGGACTATATTAGATTAATAAAGTTTTTTGACAACGTAATATTTAGATTAGTAAAAGAGTTTATTCCTGCTAGATCTAGTGCTACAACCGGTGTTATAGTACGTTCACATATTCTACATAGAAGTAAAGCTAAACAGGTACAAGTATCGTATAGAGATGAATTGATTACCGGTTCTATAAACCTACTTAACATTACAGGATCAAGCGGTGATGCTTTTGGTAAAGCAAATAAAAACCCGTATACAACCAACTATGATAGTACCTTTGTCTCTCCAATAGGTGAGATACCAAGGAACATGACTAGTGAAGAACCTCGAATGACAGGTGAATTTAGCGGATCTACTATAGCAGTAACTAAAAGAGGAGAATTAAATAGAGCAAATCTATTTAAAAGTCAACAGCAACCTACTATACTCTTTAACGTAAGAGCATTTAATCAAGCAAATATCATACCCCTAGCATGTGACATTTCATTAGAAGTTACCCCTTTAGGAGAATATCTATTATTCACCCCAGTCAGTATAGATGAAGGAGCAGGATCTGTTGACATTTTCTACAATGATTTTAAAGATAAAGGAGCAGTAAGCGAGGCAAAAGATTTGACATACCCTTTTGAATTTTCTGATAGTAAATTTGAACCAGTCGAAGCACACGCGGTTGAACAATGGGGAGAGTTTATAGGATGGTTCCCAGATGAGAAGGATTCCAATGAACCGATATCCTTAGATAAGACATTAGTATTAAACCCTGATGACGTATTCGAACTGGCACCTGACTATTATGCTCGATTCAGAAAATCTCCACCGGGATTTGATAATAGAATACTTACAATGCAAGTATGTAATTCAAACTCAGCTAAAGATGATAACTTCAATATTATAATCAACGGTGTAGAAATTGGACTTTTAGATTTAAGTCAAAATGCACAAGTAGGCGGTTTATTTATAGCATCCAGTAATAATGAGCTAACAATGACCGATGAAAACAGCGGATTCGTTTGCCCTATGGAACTTATGGAAGTAACTTTTTTTGACCCAATTCATTTAACAAAGGGTGTAAATAGAATAGAAATGAAAAATGCTCAGAATAACGGCAACGGCAATATGGGTACATTTGAAATAGCTTACTATGATATAGACCCAGGAGGAAGTAATATGTTAATTAACCAACAACCTGTGGCAAGTTTAACATTTAATCCACCTTCAGGTGGTGATGAAGTATTATATTTTGATTTAGATTAATGAAACTAAAATATTTATATAAAAGGTAAACATGACAGAATTAGAATTTAAAGTAACCGATCCTTCCGCATACGGAACAGGTAATATTAACTTACTCTACAGTAGTAGTGTGAGTACCGGTTCTGTTAGATTGCCGGTAGCTCAATACGGTATACTTGCTAGTGAAGACGTAACAACAACTGAAACCGGATCAAACGGTAACTATGGTATATACGAACGTATAGAGACAGGTACTGTTGAAATTGATGGAGTTTCAAGAACTTCTAAAATATACTACAGATATAATTCATTTTTCCCTCCTTATAAAGTAACCGGTGTAACAGTACCGTTTTCAAGTGCAAATAACGTATCATTAGAGGCAACATTAAAACAAATACAAGCATTAAAGTTTACTGTTGCTACAGAAAAAGTGACAGTTCCTATAAAGACAATATCAAGACTAAACGGATATTTTTACTTACAGACTGAACCAGTACAAATCTCAAATATACCAGCAAGCAACGACTCTCAAGGTACTCCTGCTGATTTTAATGTAGAGTTTACATTTTTAAATTACTTAGCAGATAATTTTGAAAATAATGACTTTAATATACTACAGGGTAATGCCTTTACTGTACTAACAAATAAATCTGCTTATCAAGTAGACAGAAATACAGATAGTGCTAACCCATCAAATTTAGGATCATTAGTATCTGAAACTGCTACATTAGCAGAAATTAACTATAGCAACTATACAACAACAGGGTGGACAAATGCTAGATACAGTGGGACTAAAAATAATGCTAGAATAAAAAGAGACAACCCTGCTCAAACATATATTAACTTTGAAGGAACATTACATCCTTTAGATTCTAATAATGAAACGATATTAGCTGCTGGACAGGGAGATACGGATTTAAATAAGCTATACTTTAACGTTGAAGAACCACCTAGAGTATTTAGTACTGAGGTTTATACTGAAAAAGGAACTCATTCTACATCTGTTAGAACAGGTCCATATTACATACCTGGTTCTTTCCCTGAAGTTAGATCAATAAAAAATAATAGAACTATTACATCAGGAAGTTTAATTTATAGAGAAGATGGAAATCAATTTATTCGTGTTGTTTCCAGTAAGATACATGCAACGGATAAAGGAAGCGTATACACTACAGATGAGTTTGGAGTAGCGATTGAAGAATCAATTAGTCAAATAACAGGCAGTGGTGCATAGGGATAAAACATTATTACAACATATTTATATAAAACACAATAACACAAAATGGGATACTTAGATAATTCGATCGTAACAGTGGATGCGATTTTAACTAAAAAAGGAAGAGAATTGTTAGCTAGAGGGGACGGTTCTTTTAAGATCACTCAATTTGCATTAGCAGATGATGAGATTGATTACACTTTATACAATCCACTCCATCCCTCAGGTTCTGCACTCTACGGAGAGGCAATTGAAAATATGCCGCTTTTAGAAGCTTTTCCTGATGAGACTCAAATTATGAAGTACAAACTAGTAACCCTTCCAAGAGGTACTTCTAAACTACCAATACTTGATCTAGGATTTGGAGCAATTACTCTTAAGCAAGGAGCTTCTGTAGCAATTACACCACAGACGTTAAACTTCCAAGGAGCTACTAGCACTTTTGAAGCATCAGGATACACTGCTACATTGGCAGATGTTAGAGTATTAAATTCCTTTGCAGGAGTGGGTATAAATACTGAAGAAGCAGAACAGTTAAATTCAACTACTACCTTAGGTACTAATGTATCTAAAAACGTTATTGGAACAACTATAAACTTAACAGCAACAACTATAAACACGTTATTCGGTTCAAGAACAAAACTACAGACAACATTAACAGTTATCGGTAGAGATTCTGGAGCAAGATTAACTATTCCTGTAACTATAAATAAAACTAACTAATTATGTCATTTAAAAGATTTGATCAACAAGACGTAGTAGTAAGTGCTGAATCAGTTTCAACACCATTATGGTCAGGAAATGTAACTGCATTATCTTCTTTTTATACATCTTCTACTCAAGTAGGAGGTCCATCAGGAGACTACTATTATAACATATACCAAACAGGCTCAGCAGATGAATCCTCTAGGACACAATTTTCATTAACATATGGAAATAAAGACGGAAAAGGTAGTATAGTTTATAACCCTAATGTACCCGGTAAATCACCAACCTCAACAATATTCGGTCAGTATAGATCTTTAGTATTAGGAGATGAAGATTCTGATTTTGTATTTGGAAGTATTCCTTCTAATCATTTTTACGCAATTGCAATAGATAGAGCTAGATATAAAGAAAAACTTTTACCCGGTACTCTAGACCTGGTACTACAGTCTGGAAGTAATTCTGTAACTTTAACGGATAATAGTCAAGTAGTTTCCACTGTAACATTTACAGATTCAGGAAGAGAATATGATTTAGTTTCAGGTTCTTTAGGAACTATTAATTCAGGTCTTCAAGTAGATGGACATACTGTTGCAGCCGGCTCTTACGGTAAACTATACCCAGATATCGGTGTCATACTTTTAAATGCAAATGCTCTTCAAGCTCCTGTAGCAGATGGAGGATTAGATTTAGATATAAAAGAAAGCTCAGGTATTATACATGACGATGGAAAATCAACAAATATTCAAAAAGCATTTGACCTATTTGAACAAGGCGGTAAATTTAGAATACAGTCTGAAGAGACTATTTCTTCTAACTTTGTATTTGTAAGAGCTAGAAACAACGAATTTAACTACTCAAGTAACCCGTCTCTAATAACAGGATCTGGTGAAATTAGACATAATGTTATGATTAACTCTCCACAGTCGTATGTAACCTCTGTGGGACTATATAACGATAATAACGACTTATTAGCAATAGCAAAATTATCTAGACCTTTGTTGAAGGATTTTACTAAGGAATCGCTAATTCGCGTTAAGCTTGATTATTAATGAATGAGTGCATACAAAAAACTGAACAGACAAAACGTATACGTATCTGATTACTCAGCACGTAAACAATGGGAAGCATCTGGTAGCTTAATAGATACCTATGATATTTCTACATTGCGAGGTTTTTCTGGTTCAACTCCATATTACCCTTATCCTTTAGATTTCCGTAACAACAGGTATGAGAAACTAACATGGGATAGTGTGCACCAAAATTTCTATCGAGATGGTATAGGTAGCGGATTACTATCCGGCTCTAGTGACTTATCACTACAATCAACCCTAACCTTAAGCGGTTCAAGAGACCTTAAATCAGAAGTTGCAGTAATTTCTGTCCCAAGAGGAGTAACAGGTACACATATTGAACCTAAAACATTCTCCTTTAGACCTTTAATAGAAGCAGATGATAAATACTTTGCAGATGATTACTGTAAACATAGACACAGCGGACAAGATCAATTTGTAGAAAATGTAGAATACTGGTACGGCTCTAATCCTTTAGATGATGTAGATTATGCAATAGATGAAAGTAACTTTGTTACTGAATCAGTAGCACCTGGAGATCACTACCAATATGTAGACATTAATAGAAAGCAACAAAGATTTGAAATAATTGATGATGGAGAAGGAGCTTTAATTCTTTCTGGAGCTAATCACTTATGGACTGAACCAAGAAGAGTAGTAGGAGATATAATTTATAATAAAGGGTTAGCAATAATTACCGACGAAACAGCAGCTAGATATTTAAGTACTTATTCTAGACATAAACTGCGATGGAAATCAAATAAACCTATTTATACATATAATGTTAACTGTACAGTAAAAGATTCTGAATATAACTTTACATATAATCGAACAGCACTTTCAGGTTCTTTAGGAGATATTGATAATAATGTAAAAGATAGAAACTTTACTCCTTATATTACAACAGTAGGACTTTATAACTCAGCTAATCAATTGTTAGCTGTAGCAAAAACAAACAGACCAATACAGAAGACACATCATACTGATATGACTTTTGCAGTAAAAATAGATATATAATGCGAATACTTTTTAGAGCACAAAAAAAACAAGCACTAACGTACGCTGAGATGGATACGAACTTAGGTTCATTTTTCTATTCTAGTTCTATATCCCATAATAATCTATACCTACATTATACAGGTAGTATGGACGTTCCGGTTAATAGAGAGCCACATGTAATACCGTTAGCAACAGGAACAGTACAGGGTAACGACAAACAGATACAATTTAATGATGCAGGTAATTTAGCCGGTGCATCAGGATTTATATATAGCGGCTCTAAAGTAGGTATTAATAATACTCCAGCCGAACTTACTTATAGTTTAGAAGTATCAGGAAGTATAAGAGCATCAGCAGGACTTTTATCTAACTCGGATAAAAGGTTAAAAGAGAATATTTATCTTATAGACAATGCACTCTCAAAAGTAAATAATATAGAAGGTGTATATTTTAACTGGAAAGATAAAAAAGAAACACAAGTTGGAGTAATAGCCCAGCAAGTAAAAGAAGTCCTTCCGGAAGTTGTTTCGGAAGATAATAGTTCGTATCTTTCTGTAGACTACTCTAAACTTGTACCTTTATTAATAGGTGCAGTTAATGAACAAAGCAGTATTATAGAAGGATTAGAAAAAAGAATAGCAAAACTAGAAGAATAAAATGGCAATTATATTAAGAGGAGATAAAGGCTCGGCATTAAGTCATCACGAATTAGATAATAACTTTAGACATTTTATCTACTCTTCGTCTATTTCTGGTACCGCTATAAGTCTTTTTACTACTGCATCCCTTAATAATGAGATACAAATACCCGGAGGTGCACCATCAGGAAGTGACTATAATGTACAATACAAAGTAGGTAGTGCAGTTTCAGGAGCAAATGCTCTTTATGGAGCAACACCTAATTTTAAATTTGACTACAGACAGAATGCATTAAAACTTACAGGTTCATTCGTAAATGTAGGAGATGCTTTAGTAGACGGTAATTTAACAGTTACCGGTACAGTAACAGCACAAGAGTATAGAACAGAATTTGTAAATGCTTCTGTTGTATTTGAATCAGGTTCTACTAAGTTTGGTGATACATCAGATGATAATCACGATTTTGTAGGAGATATGTCTGTAGACGGTGACTTAACAGTTACCGGAACCATGACAGCTCAAGAAGTAAGAACAGAGTTCAGCAATGCATCAGTAATATTTGAATCAGGATCTACCAAGTTTGGAGATACTTTAGAAGATAAACATGCATTTACAGGAAGTTTAGAAGTAACAGGAAGTCATAACGTTTCAGGTGAAATATCTTCAACTGGAGCTATTACAACACAACACGGGACGTTTATGAATCCCGACACAGTAACAAAACATTTTAAAGTCCCTTCAAATTATAACGCAGGACTTTTCGGACCAATAACTAATTCATCACTAATAGAAGTAGCAGATAACGCAACACTAATAATTATTTAAAATGAGCACATTAAGAGTAAATAAGATACAACCTAATTCCAAAGAAGCTATAAGCATCGATGGAAATGTTAATATTACAGGATCTTTAGTCCATAATGGACACACTACATTAGCAGGAACTAATGTATTAAGTGGTAGTACTACATTCATAGGAGAAACGAACGTAACAGGAGACCTTACAGTAGGAGGAACATTGACAGCACAAGAAGTACGAACAGAGTTCGATGATGCTTCTGTTGTATTTGAATCTGGATCAACTAAATTTGGTAACTCCAGTGATGATATTCATAGCTTTAACGGTAGTATGGTTATAGACCAAGGTACGTTTAAAGTAACAGATAACGGTGATGACGTTATAGTTGCAAACCCAATGAATGGTTCTTTTACAATAGGGGATACTCAATCAGTTGGAAATGGTGCTCGCATTTCTGGTGATAATCTTAAGGTTAAAGTGATAGGTGATAATGAAAAAACAGTAGCTACTTACGACGCTAGTAACTACTATTCAGGTATTGGTACAGATACACCAGCAGCTACTTTCCATGTTAATCACCCAACACACGCAAAGAATGATCAAATACTTAAAGTAGATAGTAATGGAAATCAACTTCTTAAATTAAACGGTAGTGGTGAGTTTGAATTTGGGGATAAAGGTCAAGTAGGAGACGGCGGTTATATAGCTCATGATAGTGAAACTTTTTCAATTCATTCAATTGGAGGTTTTAAAGTAGCAGACTTTAATACTAATGAAATAAACTTTACTAAAAGTCTGCATATAAAAGCTATAGAAGGAGCCGATGCAACAATTACTTTAGAAAGTGATACCGATAATGTAGACAATCAAGGAGAAAATGATAACCCAGCAATCTTATTCAAACAAGACGGTAGCTCAAAGAATGGAGCTATTGGTTTTAACATTATAGATGATACCGAAGGTGGTACTCTACCTGGAACTGGAAACAGATTATGGATTGTTAATAGTGTAGAAGATACTGTAGGTCAAGGAGGAATTACATTTGGTACAGCAGAAGTAGATGGATGGGAAAATGCCAAAGCTAGATTTATGATTAGAGGAGATGGTAAAGGTTTATTTGGTCATCCAAATGCTAACTACACTGGCTCTTTCGATTCTCAATTTGAAATATATGATGATAGATCAGAAAACACTCATACAGATTATTCTTTAGCTACTTATGCACACGCTGATTTAGCAAACGGTGGAGGTATAGGAACAGGAGGAGTAATTTCTAGAGTTAAATGGCTTAATAGTAACACAGGTGATGACTTCACTATAAATGCAGTAGCTATTGCACCTGGACCTAGTAATGCATCACTATTCTCTTCAAATGATTTAGATATCTTTGTAGGTTCTAATATGAGTACTAGAGGACCAGCAGCAACAGGATTTGCAGGAAAAATATTTAGCGGAAGTAATAACTGGTTAATATCAGATGTTGATGCCGCAGATACTGAATATAGACTATCAGTAGTAGGAAATGCAAATATTTCTCAAGCATTAAATATTGGTCAAAACTTAACTGTAACAGGAGACATACTTCAAGCCGGTAATGCAAGATTTTCATCAGATG
>Ga0233402_1000602_pt1 | contig 13350 bp, 11 predicted proteins | sample 54DmetaG_FD_182705 | JGI IMG/M metagenome (GOLD analysis project Ga0233402, IMG submission 182705) | Seawater microbial communities from Monterey Bay, California, United States - 54D | ecosystem: Environmental > Aquatic > Marine > Coastal | place: USA: California | collected 2016-11-11 | reverse complement strand
CAGATGCATTAAAATTGAGCTCGAATAAGTTAATGTAAACTTTAGATTTCAAATCTTTATCAGTACTGTTTTCGCGAACTGATGATTTCAAATACTTTTTGGCTAATTGAAGAGAATCTGAATTTAATAAAGCCTGGGAGTAAGAATAATAAATTTTATCTAAATAAGGCTTGTTCTCTTCATTTTCAATCATCTTTAAAAACTCTTTTTTTAAATCTATATTTTTTGAAAACTGTAGTTTTTTTGTTTTTGCGTTAACATATAGGTCACGCGGAATTCTTCTTTTGAAGTTTACAACTTTTGTAAAATTAATTTTAGCAGAATCAACACGCTTTTTGCTCTCATACAACTGGCCTAACACATATAAATATCTAGCTTGACGTGATTTTTGCTTTGTAGTTTTTATTGCATTTTTTAAAGGCTTTACAGCTTTGTCATTCTCCTCTGAATTCAGAAATGCCATGGCTAAAACACTATTTGCGTTCGATACAATTTCTGAATCTAAGTCTTCTTCTTCTAGTAATTCATTAATAAGATCTACTGCGACAGATTCTTGATTCAAACGAATATGGCTTTTCGATTTCCAAATTATTCCCTTAGCCCAGAAATCATCTTCTTTGTTTAGTTTATAAATTTGATTAAAAGCATCTATTGCAGGTAAATATCTCTGGTCAAAATACCTAGCCTTTCCAAGAAGAAAATACGCTTCACTAATTTTAGAGTTGTATTGAATCTCATTTATAAGCATTGAATGTTTCTGAATCGCTTTAGCAGCTTTCTCTTCTGCTTTTAAAAAGTCTTGATTTTCTAATCCATCAATGGTGATTATTTTATCTGTAGATTCTATCGGTTCAATGGGTAGAATATCCCAATAATTTTCTTCATAACTTGAATTAAAGTTCTCAAGTCCTTTATTCAAATACTCGTTTCCGTTAAACAATACGTTATAAGTTGAAACAACAGAATGATAGCTTTTGTTGAGGGTTTTGTTTTTTTGGGTTGAACACCCAAAAAAGACACTAATTAAAAATACTACTACAATTTTTCTCAAACTGATTTTGACTCTTAAAGATTATATGTCAAAATAAAGAAATTTAATTAATTCTTGCCTTGAAATATTCTTCTAATTCTTTTAATGTTTCTTCACTGGTATTGATATCTCTAATTAATTCTCCTTTTTCAAGTAAAACTATTCGCTCACAAACTTCTGTAACATCTTGAATATCATGACTAGAAATTAAAATTGTAGTGTCTTTATAATTGCTCAAGTCTTTTATTATTTTCTTTAGTCTGATCTGAGTTGTTGGGTCAAGGTTTGCAAATGGTTCGTCCAAAATAATAACCTTTGGCTCACCCATTAATGCCGCGACAATACCTGCTTTTTTTTGATTTCCTTTGGATAAGTCTCTTAAATATTTTTTTCCGCCTAAAATTTCTCCATTAAAGAAGTCTTCAAATTGAGACATAAAACTATCTACTTTTTGTTTAGACAACCCTCTTAATTCTCCAATAAAATAGAAATACTCTTCAGGCATTAAATAACCAATTAAAAATGTTTCATCCAAAAAAGCTGTAGTAAAAGATTTCCAGTCCTCACTTATTGAAACATCAACTTGATTGTTAATCACCTTTCCTTTTGTTGGCTTTATTAAGTCCAAAAGACAACTAAAAAGAGTAGTTTTTCCTGCTCCGTTATTGCCTATTAGTCCAAAAGTTTGACCTGCAGGAATTTTTAAATGGTTAATATCTAAAACTGTTTGGCTAGAGTATTTTTTTGCTAAGTTTTGAATTTCAATCATAATTATTAATTGGATTTGTAGGCTTTAAGCGTTGAATATTTTTCTGTCTTATAGGCATTCATAATAAGATTAAATGCAACTGGCTTTAAGAAAATTCCTAAAGCTCCTAAACAGGCAACTGCCACACATCCTATAAAATGATCATAATATTGGCTTGTAAAAAAATATAGCAGCACAGGCAAAAGTATCTGAGGTAAGCCTACTAAAATTGTCTTTGCATTGAATGCTTTTTTATCACCTAAAGCATTTGCGCTAGAGTTTAAATCAATTGGAGTCTTAGTGTATGCTCCAGCCCACAATGTTAGGTAGCCATTAACCCCAATATTATAAGCGGCTCCTGCCAAAACAGCATAAACGGCATTAATACCAAAAAAAGAATATATTCCTGATGCTAATATGGTTGAAATTATAGTTCCAATGATCATCAAGGACCATTTAGAGTTTAGATATTCTTTGTACTCAATGTTTTGAGTCATCATTAAAGGATAGTATTGGCTATCCCAGCTTGGAACAAATGATCCAAACATAAACAAAAAACCTCCAGAAGAAAATAAGTATCCAAAAAAAGACCCTGCTGAACCATAAATATCCTCAGAAAAAGCAAATATTAAGCCATAAAAAAGACACCCTATACCCATATAAACAGCTGTTCTAGCTCTTTTGGATCTTTTTAAAAGCCTTAAGTCATTTTTAATAAATGTTGCTCTTTTTCCAAATCTGTCAAGCCAGCTAAAGTCATCCATTTTAGCCTCTTTAATTTTTACTTGTAAACCTGTATCTATGTAAAGCCCTGTAATAAAATATTTCTTTACATAATTAAACAACCAAATGACAAAAAACCATGTGAATAGTGATAAATAAGGAATCTCATAAAATAAATAAAACGCTTCTTTTGAATAAGTTGTAAAATCAATAATTGAAAAATATTCCAAAGCTTTAGTTAATCCCAATGCTACACCAACAATATATATCAAGTTATTTTTATTGTTTAATAAAAAATTGAAAAAATTCGTTAAATAAATTATTCCAAGTAAGTTGATGTTCCAGCCAACAAGCCCTAGGGTATCGTAGTTCCCACTAGACGCTAGAATTAATGTAAACGGAACTAAAAAGAACAAGGGAAGGATGTTAAAATAGGCTAAAATGGTTTTCAAAAGAGAAAAACGAACTATATCTTTTTTTAAAATAGGGGTTAAAAGAAATGATCTAATGTTTAAAACAGGTAGTGATTGAATGAAATATCTCATTACAATTAAGTATGCAAAAAAATATATTAGCTGTCCATTTACATATTCAAAAGGAACTAAGGAATTTTTTTCAATAGGAAATTCCATTGATGGGCCTCCGTATGCTGATGCAATGATGCCCATCATCAAAGACATAAAGGCAAAGTAGATTAACCAAAACCATTTAAAAATCTTTGCAGCAAGTTTTCCACCTACAGACTTTCCTCGATTAAACTCTTTCCATTGAAGGCTTAAAACTGTTTTAAACATCTCGCAAATATACATTTTTTTATAACATTCTTATAAGAATGTTTTTGTTTCTTTTTTTATTTTATGTGTTTATTATATTTGGATAATGAAAAATTCTCATCATTTAGTAGTGTCTAATATAAAACAGGAAACTGTAGATTCTGTAGTTGTGTCTTTTAAAATTGAAGGAAAAACCAAGTCTATTTATAAATTTAAAGCCGGCCAATATTTAACGCTTTGCTCAAAAATAAAAGGAGAGGAGATAAAAAGGTCTTATTCAATATGTAGCGATCCACAAAGCGGAAAGCTTCAAGTTGGTGTAAAGGCTATAAAAAATGGTGTTTATTCTAATTATATAAACGATGCTTTAAGGGTTGGTGATACTGTAGAAGTGTCATTTCCTGAGGGAAGGTTTGTTTTAGACAAAAGCCCTGCCAACTATCTTGCTTTTGCAGCGGGTAGCGGCATCACGCCTATCATGTCGATAGCTTCAGATGAATTAAGAAAAAACTCGAGTAGCATATTTGTGTTGGGATATGGAAACAAAACCCTTGGAAGCACGATGTTTAACGATTCAATAAGCGCTTTAAAAAACGAGTTTCAGGGCAGGTTTTTTGTATATAATATTTACAGCCAAGAAAACAACCCAGGCTCCTTCTTTGGTAGAATTGATTCTGGATTTATAAATCAAGTGTTAAAACAACACTCTTTAATAGATTTTGAAAAAGTTCTATTATGCGGCCCTGAAAAAATGATCCAAAGTGCAACTGAATTATTGAAAGGTAAATCTTTTAACGAAAATCAAATTCTATTTGAATTATTTTATTCTGAGGCATCCGAAAAAACTACTTTTTCAAGTAAAAACTCAAAAGCAACGATAATTTATGATGACGAAACTTTATTTCTAGATGTTCCTGAAAACATGACAATTCTCGATGCTGCCCTGCAAAAAAATATCGATGTGCCTTATTCTTGTCAAGGAGGGGTTTGTTCTTCTTGCATTGCTAAAGTTTCCTCAGGATCTGCTTCCATGATTCAAAACAATATACTTACAGATTCTGAAATTGAAGAAGGACTGGTGTTAACCTGTCAAGCTGTTCCCAAAACACAAGAAATCACGGTTGATTTTGATGATGTTTAGTTCTTAAGTGCTTTATTGACTGCTAAAATTACATCCCCATAATCAATTGTTCTCATAACACCCTCATATCCTTTAGGCATTTTATTTCCATAGGCCGATGTTGGAATAAGTGGGTATTTTTCTCTTGATGACATTAACATGTTTTCTGGAATAGACAAGAAAGGTGCATATCCACCAAAAGGATGAGTAAGGCCCCATAGAGAGATAACCGGCACATTGTAGTTTGCTGCAATATGTCCATTAGCAGAATCCATTGAGACCATTGCATTAAGATTTGAAATTATCTCTAATTCCATTTCTAGAGAACTAAGGTTATAGCATCCCAAAACATTTGGATAGGCATTTTCCCAAACCTTTAAAATATCCGTTTCGTATTTCCCATTCCCAAATAAAAACACATTGTGGTCTTGCTGTAAAAAGGCAACCACTTTTTGCATAAGGTCTAAAGGATATATTTTGCCAATAAACGAGGCAAAAGGTGCAATTCCAATATGTTTTTTTCTAGAATCTATTTCTGAAATAAAATTCCTTGAACCTATACTAAGGGGTTTTGGCAAAGGAAACTTGTGGTTAGTTAAATCAATATTAAAGCCCAACTTACAAAATACCTCAGCATATCTATATTGTGTTGGAACTAGGGGCTTCAAGACCTTATTGTTCTTTCTAAATAGTTTTTTTTTGTCAGACCTCAGCTTATTTATTCTTTTAACCTTATAAAATCTCGAACTAAACAAAAGGGTTAATAAATGTGTTCTAATCACGGAATGCAAATCAGCAACGTGTGTTGGGTTTAAATTAACAAGTTCTTTAAAAAGGTTTAGCAATCCTTTAATTCCTTTGAACTGAGATTTAAAATTTACTTGAAAAAAATTAATATTTTCAAATTCATTAAAAAAGGGCTTGAAAAATTTATTTGAAACAATTGTAATCTTAAGGTCTGGGTAAGATTTATTCAAACACCTTAGTGCAGGTATCATCATCGCAACATCACCCATTGAAGAAAATCTTAAAACTAACAGGTGTTTCATTTGTTTTTTACTTAGTCTTGTAAAGCACAGGGTTTAGGTCTTCATCGTTATACATTTTCATCTGTTTATAAACCTTGATATATTTTTTTCCATCTTCAATATCTTGAATGAGCTGGTCAATAGCGCCACATAAATCTTTTTTCTGATCATTTAAAACATCTAACTTATTCTGACAATTGAGCTTATGCTTCTCTTCTGCGCTTTCTCTATTTGCCTCTTCCTTCATGTGAAAGATTTTTAATGCCAAAATTGATAGCCTGTCTATTGCCCAAGCAATTGTTTCTGTATTTATAGTAGCCGTATCAAAAACCTTAATGTTCTTATATTTTTGTAAAAAGTATCCGTCAATAAATTCAACTAAATCAGTTCGTTTTTGATTAGAAGCATCAATAATTCTCTTAATTTTAAGCGCTTCTTTTGGATCAATTTCTGGGTCTCTTATTATGTCTTCTAAGTGCCATTGAACGTTGTCTATCCAATTTTTTTGGTAAAGGAGAAATTTAAAATCCTCTTTGTTGTATGGATTTTTTGCTTCCTGTTCTATAGAGTCGTAAACATGATAGTCTAAAATGCTTTTCTCAAAAACTTCAAAAAACTGATTACTGGTCATAATAATAAATTTATGAAAACAAATATACTGACTTAATGATTAAAAAAGTTTAAATTTTGTAGCATCTGAATTGAGTATTTATTATTTTTGAACCAAATTATAAATAGATGAAAGATTTTTTTAGCTTAATTGAATTTTTATTTGTTGATATTTTATTTGCTCCTCTTGATTTTTTAAGATCTCTTGAGCTTAAAAGCTGGTTACTGGCTAACGGGATTAACTTTGTTTTTATAATAATAATCTCCGCATTATTAGTTTACTGGATGATTCAGTTAGTTGGATTTGATAAAACCGGAGAGGAAGATAAAGACCCTTCTGCTCACTCTTTTTTATAGATCAAACCCTATGTCTTTTCTGTAATTTTTGTCTTTAAAGTCAATTTTTCTAGCTATTTCATATGACTTTGATAACGCTTGTTTAAAGTCAGAGCCTTTTGAAACCACAGACAAAACCCTTCCTCCATTTGTAAAAAGCTTATTATCGATTTCTTTTGTTCCTGCATGAAATATTTTTGAAGTTTCATTGTTCTTAGGGATTCCATTAATTGGATTTCCTTTTTCATATGATTCTGGATATCCTCCAGCAACCATTACTATGTTAGCATAAGTGTCCTTGTTTATTTGCAAGTCAAAATTATTTAGGGTTTGGTTTGCTGTTCTTACCATCAGTTCTAAAAAATCAGATTTAATTCTTGGTAAAACAACTTGCGTCTCAGGGTCACCCATCCTTACGTTATACTCTATAACATATGGATCATTATCTACCATTATTAGACCAATGAAAATGAATCCTTTGTAGGGAAGATTTTCTTTTTGAAGTCCCTTAACTGTTGGAATAATAATTCTATCTTCTACTTTTTTTAAAAATTCCTCTGAAGCAAAACTTACAGGGGAAATAGAGCCCATTCCTCCAGTATTTAGACCTGTGTCCCCTTCTCCAATTCTTTTATAATCTTTGGCATTGGGTAGTATTTTATAAGATACTCCATCTGTCAAAACAAAACAAGACAATTCTATTCCGTCCAAAAACTCTTCCACCACAACCCTGTGTCCGGATGAACCAAACTTATTATGTTTGAGCATACTAATTAGTTCTTTTTTTGCATCCTCAAGGTTATCTAAAATCAAAACTCCTTTACCAGCCGCAGGTCCGTCAGCTTTCAATACGAAGGGTGGTGTAATGGACTCTAAATAACTAAGGCCAAGATTTAATGTGTCAGTATTGAATGTTTTATATCCCGCAGTAGGAATTTTATTTCTTTGCATGAATTCTTTAGAAAAGTCCTTGCTGCCCTCTAACATAGCTCCTTTTTTTGAAGGTCCCACAACTAAAACATGCTCTAATTCTTCGTCGCCGTTAATTTGGTCAACTAAACCATTAATTAAAGGTATTTCCGGACCAACCAAAACTAGTTTTATACTGTTTTTTAATATGTTCTGTTTTAAATCTTTAAAATTAGAAATCTCAAAGTCTAAGTTTATAGCTAATTCTGAGGTCCCGGCGTTTCCAGGGACAACATAAACTTTGTCAGTTTTTTTTGATTGAGCAAGTTTCCAACAAAAAGCGTGCTCACGTGCTCCCGAACCAATAATAAGAATATTCATAATACAAATTTAATGAAGAAAACGGTATCTGTCGATTTATTTTTTACTTATATAACACCACTATAAACATTCTTTATTGAATCTTTTTATAATTGCAAAAAATGAACCATTAAATCCTTGTTGGTTAGTGTTTTAGGTTTACAATAGAGTAAAACGAACCTTTTGTTTTTGTTTGATTATAATTTATTATATTTGAAAAAAAAAAAACATGAAGTGGTTCGTTGCACATACTAAATCACGTTGTGAGTTAAAAGCTAGGGATTTTTTCAAAAAAAAGGGTGTTGAATCTTATGTGCCTGTATTTGAAGAAAAAAGAGAGTGGTCTGATAGAACAAAAAAAATTATTACGCCTGCCGTCTCCGGCTATGTTTTTTTTAGGCTTGAGAGCGCAGACTATTCCTTTATAAACTTAAATCCATTTCTTAGAAATGTTGTAAGGCATTTTGGGCAAGCTGTTGAAATTCATGGGTCGGAGATTCAAACAATGAAAGATTGCTTAAAGCACTATACTGAAGATCTTTCTTTTTGTGCTGGCGACACGGTTAAAATTTTGTCTGGTGTTTTAAAAAACAAAAAAGGTCTTGTTGATGGTGTTGAAAATAATTTCCTAATTGTATTGATAAACTCAATAAAAGTAAAACTCTCGTTGAGCGCAACTAAGGTTGCTGCTACTAGTTAAAGATGCAGTTTTATTGTTTTTAATTGGGAGTCTATTGGCGAAGCCATAAAATTATTTCTTCAAAACATACTCAAGAAAAGACTTCTTCTTAAAAATTTTGTTACCTGCAAAATAAATTATTTGTCTTTTATCTGCTGGGTTTTTGGTTGAGCTTATTAACGGCTCGCTAAAGCCTGTAAGATTCTGATAGTTCAAGTTTAGATTCTAAATAAACGTTTGCCTTAGGTGGGTTAAATGTGATTTAGCGTATGATTTGTTTTTGCAAATTATCTTGTTTAGCTCTGTAGATGAAAATTGGCCGTTTTTCTCCAAAAGCCAAATAACTCTGCTCTGTTCTTCTGAGATTATTGTTTTATTATTTGCATAATATAGCCACTGAATATCATAATGAACCAGCTTATTAATATAGTCTTTATAGCCAAAAAGAAAATATATAAATAACGCTATTAAAACTGCTGAACTAAATGCAAATGTTTTTTTGTAAGAAAACCCTGCGTTTTCAACATTTAAAATCGCAACTGTTTTTAAAGGCTTTCGTAAAGCTTGTTGAATTGAGACAAGTTCAATCGTTTTGTTGCCTTGCTTATTTTTTATGAACATCAGAGAGTCTTTGGCGCTTAATATAGGGATGCCTTGAACCTTGTTTTTAAACAATTCTGCTGTGTCATATTCAGTTACAGAGTTGTTTTCAAAATCAAAAACAACAATATTTAAATGATTAAGGTAGCCTTTTTGATTATTGACCTGAAACCCTTGAGATGAACTTGATGTTATTGGTATTTGCTGGTTAAACCCCAGCTCAAACAGCTCTATACTCTTTTTTTGAAAGTCTATTTTATAAACATCTTTTATAGCTGCGTCAATACGTTGATTTTCATTAAGTGAGGCTCGACCTCCCAATACATATAGGCTGTTTTTTGTTTTATGAAAGATTGATTTCCACCTTGGTTTTAGATTTGGCGCTGGATCAAAGACACAAAGCTCCCATTGGTTTATGGTAGTGTCAAAATATGTAGTGTAGTCTTTAAACGTCCAAAACCCGTATCCACTGTTCATGTGCAACTGATTGTTGTGTTCAAAAACAGCTGCACCAAACTGGTTTTTTTGTTCAACAGAATTATCAATTCTAATGATTTTGTCTTTTTCAATTTGTAATACAGGACCGCCTCCGTTTAAAATTAAAAAAGTTTTAGTTTCAGTATTAATCGATTTGAAGCTTGTGTTATTAAACCCTTTTTTATAAAAAATAATGGCGCTGTCTCTAACTACGCTTTCATAAGACAAAATGTTTTTGTTCCATTTTTTGTTTTCAAAAACATAATCAATATTGTTTTTTAAAAGATGAATTTTAGAGTCTTTATCTTTGAAAAAAACAAAATTTTCGCCAATATTATCCGGAAGAGCATACTCTTGAGAGGTGATTAAATTTAAAAACAATAATAGAATAACTGCAATAGTGTGTTTAAACATGTTTTAAAAATAAATAATAATTATGACTGACTTAATTTATTATATAACTTTTTTTTCTTTGACCCTGATAGTCTCTTTGTATCTCAACGGATATTTAAACAGGCTCTTTGTTGGAAATAAACTTACAGACCCAATCAATGAAAGGTCATCACATAATTATCCTGCAACTCGGTCTGGCGGTCTGTCTGTGTTTTTTACAGTTTGTATCGCTTCTGCTTTTGCGGTTGCAACCAATGAGCTTTCTTTCCCCTTATACGTGTTGTTGAGCGTATTTTTTATGACTTTGACGGGTTTTGCCGACGACCTAATTGAGGTTAGATATAGAGAAAAACTGTTTTTACAAATCTTTGCGGGTATCTTGATGATTCAATCTGGATATTACATTGATTCGTTTCACGGAGTTTTTGGAGTTTATGAACTCCCTTATTGGCTTTCAGTTTTTGTTTCTCTTTTTGTGTTTGTGGTGGTTGTGAATGCGCTAAACTTAATTGACGGTCTTGATGGCCTTGCGTCGTTTTTATCTATAAAGTTTTTTTTAGTTGCTGGAGGGATCATTTTAATTGCAGACTCAAAAATGTTTCTTTTTTTCCCAATAATAATTGGAGCGCTAATTGGCTTTTTAACTTATAATTTTAACCGAACTAACAAAGTGTTTTTGGGAGATACCGGTTCTTTATTTTTGGGGTCTATTATGAGTTTTTTAATTTTTTATATTCTCGATACAGAAAATAGCATAATTACAGACTCTTTTATTTCTAGGCCATTTTTAACTATTTTGATGTTAATTTATCCATTGGTTGATACGTTACGTGCATTCTCTATTAGGGCCTATCGCAATCAGTCTCCATTCGTTGCTGATAGAATACACCTACACCATAGGCTTGCTGATAAAGGTTATGAGCATTGGCAGGCCTCATTGTTAATTTTCTCTCTTTCAGTTTTAATTCTTTTACTAAACTGTTTTTTATTTTTAACACTTGGGTTTATTGGAAGCGTTGCTTTATCATTGATCCTTCTTGGCTTGATTTACTATATTTTTTTTAAATGAAAAAACTACTGTTTTTATTTTTAAGTTTCTTTTGTTGGGTTTCCTTTTCACAGGAAAATCTTCCATCAGGGCAACTACTAATTGCTAAAGACTCTCTTTCGTTTTATTCTTTTTCCAAAACGGGGGTTTATGATTTTACTATTCGAAATGGCGGATTTGATAAGGTTTTTTATGAGTACTCTAAACCTTTGCCATCAGAAATAAAAAATATTCCCATGAGAGACCTCCAGGCAGTTGTTTCAGACGATGGGATAGTGTATTTTTTATATCCCGGTGGAGGGCTATTGTTTGAATACAGGGATAATAATATTACAAGAATTGATGAAAGTTTTCCACATAGAAATCAATTTTCTGGGCACTTTTTTATTTACAAAAAAGCTCCATATTTGATGGGAGGATATGGATATTGGAAAAGCAACAGTCTATTAACTAAGTTTAATTTTCAAACCAAAGAGTGGGATTATATTGAAACAAGAGGGCAAGTGCCTGAGCTAGGGATTAATTCAGGCTCTTTTGTGGTTGAGAATGATGTTTTGTATGTTTTTGATTTTTATCAAAAAATAAACGATGTAGATGTTAAAAACAACAACACTTATGAGTTTGATTTGAGTAGTTTAAAGTGGGAAAAGAAAGGGTCCTTGAACCGATTGTTTTATGATGATATAAATAGAAAAACTTTAGAGATATCTATTCCGTTTAACTCAACAAAATTTTTACAAAAAAATCTTGACGGCAAAAACTTAATTGTTATTGAGCCCTCAAAAAATACTGTAAAAACCTATATTAATGAAAACTTAGTTCAGGTTAGAAGAAACGCCATCAATGTTGGGGACAAAATAATTTATACCAACTTAACAGCAGATAGGGCTTATGAGACGCTGATTATAAAAGACTTTTATGACGGTTTAATTTTAGAAAGCGAAGCTTATCTTACAAATGATTATGATTTGTTTATGTCCTACTTTCTAGTGGTTATACTTTTCTGTTTTCTGTTGATTGGGTTAACTTTTCTCAAATTCAAACGAGATACTTTTTACTTTGTGGTTAGTGAAAACACTTTAATTGGGCTAAATAAATCCATGAACATATCAGCTGATGAAAGATTTATTATTGAGTTATTGTCAAACTCTAAAAACAATCAGGTGGATAATGTTTTTTTCTTAAACTATTTCAGACAAGCTGAACTTAGTGAAGATGCAAATATTAAAAGAAAAAACAAAGCTATAAATGATCTAAACGCAAAGTTTAAAGAAGCTTTTCAGCTTGAATTAATAATAAAATCTACTAAGCAATCTGATTCAAGGCAAGTGGCATATAGATTAAACCCTAAAATTATTTTTTAATTACGCTTTATAATTAATTAATTGATCTGCAATTTTTCTGTCATTAGACAGCCGAGGAAGTTTGTTTTGACCACCCAATTTTCCAATGCTCTCCATATAGCTTTTAAACCCTCCTTTTTTTATAACAACTATCTCCAAAGGCTTTAATACTTTCCCTTGTACAAGGTCTTTATAATAGCTGTTTAAACTTTGTAAATTGCGATCTAGTTCTTTTTCTGTTTTTCTAATTTTTTCTAAAGAAACCTCCTGATCAAACTCTATCCACCATTGATGAAAAGGCAAACCTTTTTTTGGATTTACCTTTGGAGCTACAGTAAACTCTTTTAAAGAAATTTTTGTATTAATTAGCGTTTTTCTTAATGCTTTTTCAACCTCGCTTCCTATTACATGTTCTCCAAATGCTGAAATAAAATGCTTATACCTTCCTGTAACCTTAATTCGAGCAGGGGCAAGAGATGTGAATTCTACAGTATCTCCTGTATTATATCCCCATAATCCTGCATTAGTTGACACCACTAAAACATAGTTTGTCTCTTTTTCAACCTCATTAATCATTAAGCGTTTAGGGTAGCTCTTCTTCATCTCTTCAATTTGAATAAACTCATAAAATATTCCTGAGTTTAGCTGTAGCAAAAGCCCTTCTTCTTTTTGTGAGTCTTGATATGCAAAAAACCCCTCAGATGCCGGGAAATATTCAATACTATCAATTTCCTCGCCTATTAACCGTCTAAAAGATTCTTTGTAAGGACTATAATTGACACCTCCGTAAACAAAAAGACTAAAGTTTGGAAAAATCTTTTTTATGGTTTTTTTACCAGTAATTTCAAGTAGTTTTTCAAAATACATAATAACCCAAGGGGGTATTCCTCCTATTGCAGCCATGTCTTCTTTAAGGGTCTCTTTAGAAATCTCTAAAACTTTTTTCTCCCAATCTTCAATACAGTTTGTTTCCCAAGAAGGCATTGTGTTTTTTCTTAAAAAAGACGGTGTATAGTGAGCGACAATTCCTGAAAGGCGCCCTGTTTTAATGCCTTTGGTATCCTCTAGTATGGGGCTTCCTTGTAAAAAAATAATTTTTTTGTTTAAAAAACTCGTGTTAGAAGTTTCGTTTATGTAATGCATTGTCGCCTCCAAAGACCCTTTAACATGATAA
>Ga0233402_1000584_pt1 | contig 13570 bp, 14 predicted proteins | sample 54DmetaG_FD_182705 | JGI IMG/M metagenome (GOLD analysis project Ga0233402, IMG submission 182705) | Seawater microbial communities from Monterey Bay, California, United States - 54D | ecosystem: Environmental > Aquatic > Marine > Coastal | place: USA: California | collected 2016-11-11 | reverse complement strand
CTATAAACAATGCCCATCCATTATAGTTACATAACTCAGGTACTAAAAATCTAGTAAAAGTAAACTCTGTACTAGCTAGTTTATCTATATCTCTTGTATATAAACCTAAGTCTCTAAGCTCTTGCTGCACTAGTGGTATAACTTCAGCTTTAGGCTGTCTAGCTAATATGCTATGAACACATACTTTATATGCAATATCTTCTCTTGGCTCATACCCTATAAAGATTTTCATTCATATGGCCATATTCTAATAACAGGTTTGCTATACCATCTTGCAATAACATCCCATGAGGTAGGAGAGCCGATATAACATTTAGCTTGTTGAACCAGTTTTATTTTATACATTATCTGTTGTACACTTTCAAAGTTTCTACTATCTCCAAGATCTATAACATCTTCCATTATTACTTCTGCTCTTAAAATCTTCTTTTGATGATGGCTCTTATCAGTTGGAGCTCCTAAAATCCAAGATGATATAACATGTTTGTCATCACTACAAGGATTATCTTTTAAGTACTTCTGACACAATGTAACTGGTATATCATTTATAAACTCTTTATCTAAATTAGTACTTACAAACTTATGTTGTTTAGAGAACATCTTCTCATATACAGGTATATATTCTAATGCACACATCTCATCTGGAATCCAAGAAGTATCACCTTCAAAAAAATGTTGAGAATATACAAGTCTTTTCAAAGACCCAGATAGAGCAGCTTTAAACATTATTCCACTCTCTCTTAAATATAATATTAAGATCTTCAGCTGTTGTTTTATAATAGGACTGCCACTTGTTACTGATTAATTCACTTTTATAATGGTTATAAGCGTCCTCTTCGTTCTCTAAACTAATAAAAGCATCCCAATCAATACAGAAAGGTTTGTCATCCTCATTGCGATATAATAAATTATAGTGTTGTAAATCTCTCTTAGAATAATCATATCCTAACTTTTCAATTAGTTTTAGGTAGCATCTAATATTATGAGTGTATCCAAATACTTTACATGGCTTATGTTCTATAAAGTTTTGAGTAACGCAATAAAAATCATCAGTAGTTTCTTCACTTGCATATAAGTCTGGATGTACCAGCTTCATAAAAGATGTAGCTTTCTTTACATGAGTTAAAAAGTGATAGTCGCCCCCTTCAGCTGTTTCTACATGACATACAGGATAATATTTCTTAATAAACTTTCCTTGTTTTAATATAATATGAGATCTGCCAATAAGCTTTTCATCATCTTCTAATATTAGATACATCTACTTATCTTGCCCCTCTAAATAGGAGTAAGCGGCATTATAAAAGCTGTAAGATAAACCAAATATAGTCATAGTGAAGTCCATGAAAAGAATTATATACAGTATTTATATTGACATTGCAACTGATAAATTAGATGCTCAACCTCCTCATCATGGAGAAAAAGAAGATAAGAATCAAAAAGCTAAAAGAGAGTTTGCAGAGAATGTAGATTGGCTTATAGCGAGACAAAAAGAGTATGCAGATTTAATAAATGCTGAATATAAGCTATATGGTAATGATGATGATTACAAAAAGTATCAAGCGTGGTTTAACACACATCATCCATACATCACTGAATATAATATTATAAATTTCTATAAGATTCATCTGATGTATCAATTAAAAGATAGCTATGATGAGATACTCTATCTTGACTTAGATGTACTACCAGCTACTACAGAAGACTTTTTTATTGCACATGACCTATCTAAAGGTGTCGCTATAAAGAAGAATAATCATGGAATGTCTATGAATAAGGATAGTATAGCTCATAGAGAAAAAACTTTCTCCAAGCAAGGTATGTTAAGCAGTGTAAGAAGCCCTTGGGCTAAATGGTGGAATTCAAAAGCCCTTTGTATGGAGTATGGTGAGCCTGTTGAGGATATTCCAGTTTATAATACTGGTATAGTAGGTATAAACAAACACTGGTTAGATAAAATAAACTATTTCGAAGACTTTGAAGAAATTTTAGCTGATATGAAAGAGTTAAAAGAAGAAGAAGACTCTATGTGGCCTAACTTTGTCCAAGCTATGTTTGGATGGGACAATGAAACTATATGGGGAGTAAAGTGTCATCTTAATAAAGTACCTTCAGTATGGTTAGATGGTAGATGGCATACATTTTTAGATAAAGGAGTTACTATACCTTCTAAATCTAAATTCGTACATATTATAAACAAAAATTTTAGTGCAGTGAGAGAGTGGTATGAAACGCGTAATCTATAGCATGTATCAACCTAACATACCTAAGGTAGGATTTAGTGTTGATAATTATAAACAAGACCAATTTGAAAAATATAAAGACAGGTTAATTAACTGTAAGCAAGAATACGCTAAATTATGTAACGCTGATTTCTTTATGCATTTTCCTGAACTGTCAGACTACACATCTCTTCAGTATGAAAAAATAAGATTACTAGAAGAGTATGCAGAAAGTTATGAAGAAGTTTTATATTTAGATTTTGATGTAATCCCAGCTCACTCTTCTAGAAATATATTTGAATGTGTTAATTTAAGTAAGATAAACATGCATCCCTTTAAGCGAGAGATTAAACCTTATCAACTTAGAACTGCTTTAACAGATAAAAGTGTAGAATTCTTTGACGATCAAACAATGTTTGTAAAAATCTGTGCAAAAAAGACTATGCTTATGTTAGAGGATGTTAGTAGTAATGATCTTTGTTATAACACAGGAGTAATATGCGCAGGTAGTGAAGTAATAAAGAGCATCAAGTTTATTGATAAGCTAGATGAAATGAAAGAGCTTTTAGATGAGAGTAAAGAAGATAGTTTATACCCTGAAACAATAACAAAGCATTTCTCTTATAATAATGAAGTGTTCATGTCTTATATTATAGAAAGATATAACATACCACATGTAGATCTCGCAATGAATTGGAACTATATTATAGATGATAGGATGGAACTAAGTTTTGGAGGGTATGATCTTCTGCATATGGTAAGTAAAAACTTCGAATTAAAGTTTGGTGAATAGCTATGCGAGTAATATGTGTTCGTACAGGAGATAAATTTGATACTTGGTATGAAGAAAATCTAAAATATATGATTGATACCTACTCTAATTTAAATTATAGTAGTTTCGAAATTATACGAGATGATGTGTATGAAGGTGTATATAATAAACTTTTAATGTTTGACCGTTATAGAGATGGGCAAAATATTTACTTTGATTTAGATGTGTTGATAAAAGGTGATTGTAATAATTTTATACGGAAAGACTTCACATTGTGTCATGCATGGTGGCGTGAAGAATATCATACTAGAGTTAATAGCTCTATAATGTCATGGTACGGAGATCAGTCTCACATCTTTAAAGAGTTTGATAAAGACCCAGAATATCATATGATGAAATATAGTAAAGGTATTGATCAAATAATATATGAAAATATATCTTATAAAGTATATGGGTGTATAGATAGTTACTGCTCTTATCAAACAGTAACTGATGAGAAAGACTACAGTGTATATCTATTTAATCAAAATCACCAAGCTATGAAGCTTCCTGGTTGGCATCAACAATATCAATTGCCGCTCTAATAGCACCTAGAGGGGTTGTCGCGCGTCTTAGTGTTTTCTTTAATTCTTTATCTTTGCAATCTTTTACTGCCTGTTTTTCAAACAACTGTAATTTAAGATAGAATAGTTGTTCTTTATCTTTTGTTTCATCATAAGTATCAAATATCATATCAATAACTATCTTCAAAAAATCATTACTACCACCATCATCTATATTAACAAGCCACCCCTTTTCTTTCGCTATATGAATCACCTGCTCTTTAAACGCTTGCTCTGATTCTTTTATATATTCCCAAGTGTTGCTATGAATCTCATCTAATGTAATATGCTCGAGCAGATTAGCATATGAGAGATCTTGCTCATTAGCTTCAATTATATTTTCAATCAACACTCCTTGATTTGCTGGGTCTTCCCAAAAAGACATAATAGTTGTTTTATCTTCATTACTAAAATATGCAGATACAAATGTTAAATTATTCATTCTCTTCTTCCTTTTGTGTACACCATTTAGCACACTGCCTTAATGTTTTACTTTTATCAGACCAAGATTGCTCAAGCTCTTTCCACCACTGATGTCTATTTATAGAGTCCATATCATTTTTAAATATATTAAGCTCATCCTTATATGATCTATAACTTTCTAATACTTCTTGGTTATCGTTATATCCACTCTTAGTATTAGATACATCATACTTATACTCATTATTAACAAGGTAACAACAAGGCCAAACTTGCCCGTCTATATTAACTAAAATTCTGCTCTCATCTCGCCATTTACATTTTATCATAGTTTTATACGTTCTGCTACTCTATTGCCAGGTTCAGACTGTGCTGATGACGGTTTTAAAATTTCCTGAACTTTCTCCTCGTTAGTAAATTTAAACTCTAACTTATTAAACGGTGGTGAAGCAGCAAACCTGTCGGAGTGGATAATTTTATGCTCTGTAGCACCGTGCTCTCTAACTAGCTTTGCTATATCTTTCAGGTAACTTTCATTATGTTTAAATACTATAGTAGAAGCTGTAGCTCGAGCACCAGTACTAGCATACTCTAGCATGTGATTTAGTACTTTATCTAGTTCAGTTTTTCTTCTATATTTAGAATGCATCTCTTGAGTTATACCATCCACACAAAACACTACTTCAATTCGATTACTACCTATAGTACCTACTTCCCACCAAAACTGCTCATCTCGTAAAGACCCGTTAGTATCTATTACTATATAAGAATCACTGTTATTAATTATATATTTTAATATTGGTAGTATATCTTTATTCATCATAGGGTCACCCCATGTACCACAAATAGTATATAATCTATGTCTAGCTGGATTAGGAAATGCTTTCTTAAAAGTCTCTAGACTCCATTGTTCTAAAGGAAGCCAATCTACTTTACCTAAACCGTTTATATCTGTACGATGACATTGAGGACAAGCAGCATTACAGAACGTAGATAGATCTAACCAAATTTCTGATCTTGATAACCACATTATACTTCTCCTATAATCATATATCTATCATGATTTTTAAAAGGTATTTCACCGCTATAATATACTTTAGATAAATTAGTTTTATCCTTAAACTCTTGTAGGTCTTTACAGCAGTTAATATGATCTTTCACTTTGTAATAATTATTAGATTGTAAAGCAACTATTGTTTTAGGTCTTAAATATTGAAGTATATATTCTACTGATAATTGATTAATATGCTCTATACTAGTATTAATATAGACATCACATGTAGGTATATTTATTACAGTATCTCTTACCTCAAAAGATATATCATATCCTTGAAATAAATATTCTCCCAAATCTTTACAGCCAGCGTCTTTATCAGAATTTAATATTTTATTAGTAGGAAATTCTTTTCGCAGTAAATAGGAGGTTAAACCTAACCAACCAGCTGCTACGTGTATATTGTGATTAAAGATATAAGGAGAAAGCTCATCTACTAGCCATTGCTTACCAATCCAATGTTTCTCAGATAGTCCATTCCCTACTTCTTTAACTCTGTGAATAGGAAATTTATCTTCATTATCATGAATATATTCAACGAGTTTAAACCCTCGTTTCAAAATATCTAAGTCCATTAGATTAGATGTTTTAAGGCTGTGAGTAAGCTTTTAGAGTTTTTAGTTTTATCTGATTTATTTTTTATAATCTTAAGAGCTTCATCACTAGTATTCATAACCTTTAAAAACTCAATTATATTAGTTAAAGAATATTCAATATCATCTGTAGGAATAGTTTTAGATATAAACTCATTCATAGACTTTACTTTATTAGAGAAGTCAGCTTCCACCTTATTAAGATAGGCTAACCTTGTTAACCCTTCTTCCTTTTTACGTTTAGTAAGTAGCTCTGCTTGAACTATTTCTTTATGATATTTAGAAGTTTTTTGTTTATGAATTATTTGAGCTTCTAATATCTGCTTACGCATTCTAGCTAGTTCAGATGTTACTTTATCTATCTCTTCTTTATAAACACCTCTAGCTGCTTGCTTAAGGTTTTCTCTTACAGCATTGGTTTGCTGTCTTTTAAAGTCAGCTGTGCAGTCAACAATTTTCTCATTGTTCCAACCTACATCTACTAGTGTTTTATGTTGAATTGATCCAGATTCTATATATTCTTCTATGATATTATCTTCATCACCGTTATACAACACTAAAATAATATCTTGCTGCTCACTTGTAAATCTAGCTTCTATTACATCATTATACATATTTTTTTCTACTCTTGATAAATTTTAAGAAAGTGAGTTTCAGCTGTAACAGGAGTACCTGCAGGAAATTCTTGAGTTCGATAATCATCTGTACCTGCTTCATGAGTTGCATATGTAGTACTATTTAGTATAGTGTTAGCCATACCTGTACCTCTATTGTTGCCAACACCATTTAATCTATATCTAATTTTTGAACCAGTTACTTCAGATGCAACATGTCTCACACAATTTTTTAATATAGCATCAAAGCTAGATGTAGAATACTGTTGAAGATTCTTATCTGCATTTCTTATAAACACAGGCTTATTATAACTTATAGCACTTCCAGAATTGGTACGCCACAAATAGTAGTTAGCTATAGTAATAGGTTGATCTACATCTTCTGGTATACTACCTGAGGTGTAAGCACTTGAACCGTCTTCAGCATCTGCTCTTGTATCAGAAAATATAGGATCGGTGCTTATTAAAGTATGACCAGCTAACCCAGAACTAGCTGAGTGTATTCTATATGTACCAGGTTGATCTGAACCATCTGTTAATGTATCTATAGCTGGATATATGAAAGTATCATACATATCAGTAAGAGTCATAGATTGAATATTACCACTATTATTAAATAATGGAAACGCAACACTGTCAGTATCAGCAGTTTCAGATGTGTTTTCCGTTGCTTGAGATATACGAGCTATGTCAACAGTTATTGTAGATACATCAGGTGTTTCAGTTTCGTCATCAAAGTTAGTTACATCTGTAGTAGAGGCACCAGCTTGTAATCTTGTATCAGAGATACTTCCTAAATTACCATTAGTCGCCACTCGAGATAAATCAACAGAAGGATCAGTACCATAAAGATACCTAACTTGACTCTTAATATTGTCTATATCAGTTGAACTCATCTCAATGAGATTATTATTCCCATCAAGTTTAAGTGGTGTTCTAACAGTCATTTACTTAACTTCCTGCACCATACAAGGTTTTTACAGCTGTTCCTGCACTGTTATAAATTATTAAAGAAACAACACTTTTTAATTCATCTGCACCAACCGCATCATCAGCCATCTTATCTTGGGTGATAGCATTGTTAGCAATTGTTGTAATACCATCTCCTAAAGATGTAACATCACCAGAATGGTTTGGATGACTATATATAGCTGGCAGCGTAACTGTTTTAACATCTACTGCTGTTATATGGCCTCTACTATTTGAAGTAATACTTGAAACAAAATCAAAGGTTTCTCCATAGCCAGGAGATGCAGTAGAAGTGGAATTTGTTCTTGTAATATCATCATGAGCAATTGAACCGCCCGTGATAGTAATTTCATTACCACCAGAGAAGCGCGCTCTTATATCAGCATCAGAAGATCCAGTATATGTTAAGACACCTGATGTACTATTATAAGTTAACGACCCATCACCACCAGCATCTGTTACGCTAATCTTACCTCTAATAGTATCATTAGATACACTAAACGATCCAGCAGAGTAGGTAGTATTAGTACCAGCACTAAAATGCGCTTGAGTTTCAGCAGCACTTGGTCCTGTATATGTAAATACACCTGTTGATGAGTCGTAAGCAAATGAACCATCTCCACCAGCATCTGTAGCACTTACCTTATTTCTAAAGTCTGCATCAGAGTCTATTCTGTTGTCTAATTCATTAATAGCATTAACAAGATTATCTTTAGCAGTAGTATGCAGTAAAGAAAGGTCTCCAATCTGTAACGCTCCAGTATCAGAGTCAAGCTGAATGACTTGTGCTTGAAGAGTGTTTATTTCCACCTCTAGTTCATTAATAGCACCAACAATATCAGAGTCTTCTGTAGTTGTAAGATTACCTCTCCAACCTACATCCCTAGAGATAATATTAACTTTCTCTTGGAACGTCTTTACTGTATCACTAATGTTTACAATTTGCTTTGGCATGTCTTACTTCTCTACTAGTTTTGTCAGTAAATCTTTTATAACACTCATATCATTCTTAAGTTGATCCACGTCAGATTTAAGTTCTCTTTGTTCTTGTTGTTCCAGTTGCTGTCTATGCTTTCTTTCTCTAGCATTGTTAGCCTCTGTACTATTTATACTAATAATAGCACCGCTATTCATATCACGAACAAGGTCAGCACGACCTTCTACTTTCACTTGATTCATATTACACCGTTAACGCTATCACTCTTAGATCACCAAAACGTGAAATTTTAGCACTATTAGTTGATTTCATAACAATTTTAATCTGGAATTGATCAAAATCGTTTAGGGTACCATTTATACCACCTGGTAAGTATCTGTAATCTCTAAAGATACCAGGGTTATCATCAGATGGTACTCCTGTTTCTGGAGCAATTAATGTAAAGTCTTGATCAAGCAATCTGCCACCAGTGCTATTAGTTCTAAAGTAAACATCAAAGCTTGCTTTAGATGGCTTATTAGCACTCAGCATTATCTTTAAACCTTTAGCTTTTTCTGATAATGTTATTGGAGTGGTAAGGTGTTTAGCTAATGATGATCCACCTCTAGCATTTGTTTCATTTACTACAGATAGAGCATTGTTATTATCTACTATATTATGAATAGTAGACATAGATGTTCTCTGTAAATCAATAACAGGAGAAACTAAAGATGAATTAGTAGTAAAGTCAACTTTAACAGATGCTGACCTAGTACCAGTACTTAGCTTAATATCAGCGTTACGTTTTGTAGCAAGCACTTTAGGGGTATCAAAGTAGATATTGCGGTTAACTGGATAAGGTGTATACTCTGTTTCTTTCTGATATGCAGTTTCATCACCACCCAGAGACTTACCTGATGTTAGTTTAGCATTAGCAGATACTGTAGTAAGAGGAGGGAGAATGTTTTCTACCTTTAACATCATCACATCAAACATGTTTTGACGTTCTACTGTAAAGTCTCCACCACCAGTTGTAGATGAAGTTGCTAAACCACCTGCTACAAATCTAATGTTATTACCATCAACGGCAGTTATAGTTCTTACACCTGTTCCATTAACTGTATCATAGTTAATGTTATTAGCAGCAATACCACCTACATCAGAAGCATTTAAAATTATAAGCTTATCACCTACTGTAAATCCATGATCTTGTAATTTTAAAGTTACAGTAGTTGAGGAACTAGTAGTTGTTATAGCATTGCTAGCATTTACCATAGGAGGTGAACTGTTCTCCACAACAGCTGATCCACTAGTAACAAAGTCTGCTCTAGTTAATTCAAAGGTTAAATCTTTTGTCTGATCTGGTTCCCATGTTCTAGCATTCTGAGATTTAAATAGTGATCCTAAAGTAGCTTGCTTAGTTAGTTTCTTCTCTGTTGATCCGAGAATAAACTCTCCTGCTTCAGCAACATACACATTATACTCATTAGAGTCTGTGAGAAGTACTATTGCATATTCTTCTTGACCGGTTAAGTATACCGGCTCTTCAAATTGGAATGTTGTATCAGTAACACCATCATCTGCAACTTGACTAGGTGCTTTAAACACTGTTGATCCTGGTACAGAAGTATTAGCTGAAGGTATACCGTTAACCATAGGTCTTAATTGAGCTATGACTGGCGTTGCACCTGTTGCTGGTTTTGTACTAAATCTTACTTTAACTGATGTAATGAATACACCTTCTAAATCTTCAATAAGGAAAGATTGCGCAAGAGGATCAAATGGTATTTCACGACGACCAATCTGTCTTGAAGATATAGTACTAGTAGCTAAATCTACTAGCCTAGTTGATAATACTGTTTGCTGTCTGTGAGATCTTACTCCTTGAGCATAATACTTTGTTGAAGCAACACTTGTAGCATCTTCTTCATTATTCTTTGTAATATCAAGTAAAGAGAAAGTTCTATCACCAGCTTTAAATTTAAAGCTGTCTGTATGAGGTAAGAAGAATGAACCTGTTAACTGTCCATCACCATTTGTTATTAGTTCAGGAGTGCTTCCTTGTGGATGACTTGTAAGCTTATTATACCCTGTAGAGTAATCAGAATCAAGAGTAGATACTCTTCTAAAGGTTTCATCTTTAACCCAGCTTGAAACGTCTTTGTTTGCAAAGAATGGAAAATGTCGCGTATTAGGTTTTAAGCCTTGAGCTTTAAAGAAGATTTTCCTTGTACGCATAAATGGTAGAAAAGTTCTACTTACTTCTACTCCCTCTTCATCTAAGAATTCAGTGGCAGTCCTAAGCCCTGTAACTCTTGTACCTACTGTGTCTCTCATTATAGGAGTAACAAACCTTGGTCGGCGACCTCCATTGCGCTCTGTAGTTGTTCTTGATGTGTCTTCAAAATCTCTTGTAGTGGTACTACCGATAAAATCGCCTTCACTTATAGATACTGCTCCTGACCAGTTAAAACTCCAATCATTCCATACAGCACCTCTAATATTACCTGGTTCAAACCCACCATCGATTACTATAGGATCTGTAAATGCTGTTTCAAACCATTCATCTGAAGTTGGTGAAAGTTCTATAAAGCCTCTATTAGTAACTACAGCAAACGGATTAACATTTTCAGTTCCTGTTATATAATCGTTTTTAATATAACTAACTTCTGAGTAGTTTAGATATAGATTGTCACCTTTAATAACAACATTACTATTATCAGTGTGATCACTATCATAAAATAAGTTAGTGTTTCTGTTTGTAAAAGAAGGTCTTAATTCTCTTAGAGTAGGATCAACAGCAGCTTTATAATCTGGTGATTGTACAAAGGATCTTGTTTGTCCTGTAAAACTATCAACAAAGAAGCCTGATTTATTTCTGTTTAACCCGTTAGCATCATACACTTCAAACTGAGAGGTTTCAAGCTCGAGCATAGTTAATGCAGTTGTTTCTTCTAAGTTTGATAAGCGCTGTTCTAACTTACCTATATCAGCCATTGTAAAGCGTTTGTATATAAGCTGTTGACTGTTAATATCATTATCATCTATTATATATGGATTCATAGTTACATTGAATAGATCTAAAGAATTCTCTGGTGATTTAGGAAGAGTAGGGTTAACAGACTCTTTACCTTCAACAATGCTTATTTTACTATCTGTATCAATAACTACTTTTACTGATTTACCTTGATAATAGTTCGCATCAAAGGTAACCAAATCTGTAGATCTTGGAAGCTCATTAATCTTAGATCCTGATCCAAAGTTACCTGAGCTATTTACTACTGGTCTGAAATCAATAACATTTCTTAGATTAATTGTAGTGCCATCAGCTTTTGTAAAGTTAGGAATATCTTCATAGTTTACTTGACCTGTGTATGAGTTAACTGCAAAGAAGTCTCCACCAGCTCCATGAGTAAAGTACTTATACTTAACATATAGAGAAGTAGGTGCAGTATTTCCTGATATTAGCTTTAGTTTACCTAAACCATAAAACTCATCTCGCTGTCCGTTATCTTGCTCAAATATAGCAGTAACATCATCTCCATCAGAATCAGTTATTTTTACTGTATCAAAGGAGAATATATCCGCTTTATCTAGAGTATAGCCTGTAACATTTCCTGAACCATCACTGTCTGCTTGGGTTGCTGTAGTAAGAGTTTGTGTGTTAGATGATAGAGTTTTAGATCTAACAATACCGTTAGATTTATTAACATAAGCTAGCACTTCATATGTAGCTATATCAGAAGAAGCTCCTGTAATGCTAGCTGTAGATAAATCTGAGCTTAGTGTGATTGAAGTTGATGTGTCAGCAGCATCATTAACCGGACCCATAACCCACAAGCTTGTATCTGAAAAATCTTCTCCTGAGGCTGATAAAGATATATCAGTTACTCCACCAGAGTCAGTAGAAGTACTGAATCGTCTTTGTACATTAAGACTAATATCTGATATAGACTGAGGTCTAATTTGAGGTAAGTTAAATAATAGATTACTTGCAGATGCTTCTTTTAGCACTGCTTTATTTATTTCTAATACTAGATTGAAGAAGTCTGTAGCGCTGGAGCCAATTGATCTTACATCCGCAAAGTCCTGACCTGAGTTCATGGCAATGTCAAATAGATATAACCTATAGTTAGCACCGTCTTTTTCTACATGACGTACTCTAGCTGTACCAATTGTTGAACCGCCATGAGTTATAGCATCGCGTAAATCCATAAGCTGTAATTCATTTATATTAGGTAAGCCTTTGTTTACTGATACTATAATATAACTACCATACCCTACAGAAACCACTTGATTGTTTTCTGATGATGTAGATCTCGGCTTGTCTAAAGTTAAAACTAAATCACTGGGATTATTTGCTCTATAACCATCTACATAAGCTGTACCTGAACTGACTATAAAATCTAGTTTTGATGCATCAGAATCATTAGTATCAAAGCTAAGATCAAACGGCTTAACAATATAATCTCCTGATTCTTCCTTTGTACGAAGAGCTAATACGTTATTAATTTCATTATAATTTTTTATTGCGCTAACTTGAGAGGTTACTACCCCATCTTTAATCCTAGCAACTTCAATATAGTTCTCATCTGAATCTATTTCAGATTGTTCTGCGACTGTTAATACTATTCTGTATCTGTCTGCACCTGGAGATGAGAGGTTAGGAGTAGCTCCTTGATTGTCGAATAAAGCACTATTATCTGCAGCCTCTACAATATCTTGAGTTACTTTATACCCAATACTAGTTGTAGGCGTATTAGAATATTTTGAAATAATCTTAGACTGCTCTTTAGCAAATACAAAATGATCTTCGGCAAAGAAATCACCAGCATGCATAGAGACTTTACATCCTTGTCCTACAGCTGGATTACTAACTGTATTAGTAGCTTGAACTTTTAAACTGTACCCTGGGTTACCTCCACCTGTTAATCCATCACCTGCCGCAACCCTTACAGGTGTTGCTCCACTTATTCCAGCTTCTGTGTTAGTATATGCGACATAAAGAGTCGCAGGGTCAGCACCAGTAGCAGCAACAACTTCTATTACTTTAACCGAAATTGATCCACTAGATGAGAGCTCAACACCTACTAAATCTGTAATAACTGCTGGTAAAGGATTGTTCGTTGTATCTAACTTTATAAATTCATATTTAGTATTAACAGTGAGACCGCCTGGGTTAATAGCCGCGCCAGGTTTAAATATATGATTACCTAGTCTACCCAACTCTCTTTGCATAATTGTTTGCAGTTGAGTAAGCTCTCTAGCTTGTAGTGCACGACCGCTATTGAACAACACTCTATGGAAGTTGTCGCTGTCTTTAAAGTCATCCCTATAAGTAGATGAGAATATTTCTGAAGTAAACGCTTTTGTCATACTAGTCTTCCATTAAAGTTGGATAATAATTTTTA
>Ga0233402_1000579_pt1 | contig 13583 bp, 11 predicted proteins | sample 54DmetaG_FD_182705 | JGI IMG/M metagenome (GOLD analysis project Ga0233402, IMG submission 182705) | Seawater microbial communities from Monterey Bay, California, United States - 54D | ecosystem: Environmental > Aquatic > Marine > Coastal | place: USA: California | collected 2016-11-11 | reverse complement strand
CTTGTTAATCATGTACAAGGCAGGTGCTTCACGAATATCATCTGTGTCGGGTTTAAATGCCAGCCCCCATACCGCAATTTTTTTGTCTTTAAGGTTTCCCTCAAAATGTTGTTGCATTTTGGGAAATAAAACCGTTTTTTGTTGCTCGTTAACCTCAATTACGCTATCCAAAATAGCAAAGTGGTGTTGGGCATCTTTCCCAGATTTGTGCAATGCCTTTACATCTTTTGGAAAACACGATCCGCCATAGCCGATTCCAGGAAACAAAAAGCGTTTGCCAATACGCTCGTCAAGCCCCATTCCCATGCGTACATAGTCCACGTTAGCGCCCACCTTTTCGCAATAGTTTGCGATTTCGTTCATGTAAGTAATCTTCGTTGCTAAAAAGGCATTTGCAGCATATTTCGTCAGCTCTGCGGATTTGATGTCCATAAAAACGATAGGATTTCCAGAACGGACAAAAGTCGCGTAGAGCTTATTCATGGTTTTTTGTGCTCGTTCTGACTCCACGCCCACAACAATCCTATCGGGTTTCATAAAGTCTTCTACCGCAAAACCTTCGCGTAAAAACTCAGGGTTAGACACCACGTCAAAAGACACGTCTGTTTTCGCTTTTAACGCTGCTTTTACACGCTCACCAGTCCCCACAGGAACCGTGCTTTTACTAACAATAATTTTGTAGTCTTTCATCAAATCGCCAATTTGGTTGGCGACACCCAGCACATAAGAAAGATCAGCAGAACCATCTTCGTCTTCAGGAGTTGGAAGGGCCAAGAAAATCACCTCGCCATGATGAACGCCCTCTTCAATGTTGGTGGAAAAATGAAGCCTGCCAGATTTTATGTTGCGTTCAAAATAGGTTTCTAGGTGCGGCTCATAAATAGGCACTTCACCATTTTGCATTTTTGCCACCTTGGCTTTGTCGATATCTATGCACAATACGTCATTACCTGCTTCTGCCAAGCACGTTCCAGTGACTAAGCCTACATAGCCAGTGCCTATTACGGTTATTTTCATGGGTTAAAGTTTTTGTAAGTTTTTCTCAAATCGACCTAAAATTTCATTTTCTGAAAAATTCTGGCGGGCATATTTTCTAGCGTTATCGCCAATTTTTTTTGAATGCGTTTTATTTAAAACAATTTTTTTAACTAATGCCGAAAATTCTTTTACATTATTACCACCGTAAAATAGTGCTCCCTCTGACTTCTCTGCAACCATTTTAGATTCGGATAAATCGTTTCCATATAAAAAAGAAGGTTTCCCGCTTAACATCATCGCTATTAATTTTGAAGGCATAACACTGTCGATTACTTCTTTTTTTTGAAATAAGATATGACCATTAAAACTACATAAAAGTTGTGGTAATTCTGAATAAGGTACTAAATTAAAGAAGCGAACATTTTGACACTCTATTAGGCTTTCTTGTAGCGACTCTTTCATTGCGCCATTGCCAACAATAGTTATATCAACATCTTGAGACACTTCTCTGCAAAAATCAACAAAAAAGTCCCAGTCTTGCTTTTCGCCAATGTTCCCGCTATACAAAAGCTGCGGCTTTTGATTGCTTTGAAAATATGAGTGCTTTGAAAATGACTCGTTAAAGGTCTCAACATCAATAAAGTTTGGAAATAATATTCGCTGCGTAGTAGTTTTAGTTCCTAGCTTTTTAAGCATTGCGTTGCTAATTGTGCTTACGCTATCGCAGCTGTCAAATAAGATTGATTCTATCTTAAAAAGGCTTTTCTTAAATAGCTTCAATTGGAGTGTTTCAACAGCGGCATCAAATTCAAAATCTTGAACATGACACCAAATTTTACCACCTCTAAAAAAACGCACTAATAGGGCAATTACAATTGAGCTTGTAAAAGGAGTAACAACAATAATCTTTGAGTTTTTCGTGACTGAAAATATATATCTAAAACTCAAAATTGTAAAATGCATTAGTTGTAAAGCTCTTTTGAATGCTGTGGGCCTTCTTGGGACAAACTGCTTCACACGAAAAACTGTTGCGCCCAAATAATTTTCTTTTTTAAAAAGCGTAACGCTGTCATATGGTGTCTTGATTTTCCATTCCGGATAGTATGGAACAGAGGTTATAACACTTACATCGTGTTTCTTTTTTAAAAGATACTCTACAGTAAGTTTATTATATAGTGCTATTCCTATTTCGTCAGGATAAAAAAAGGGGGATATAAGAAGGATATTCAACGGTATTTATTTTCTTATTCTAATCATTTTAGATGGTGCGCCTGCATTAATGGTATTTGCATCAATATCACGGAAAACAGAACTTCTAGCGCCAACAATTGCGCCGTCCGAAATGGTAATCCCTGGTGTAACAAACACGTCTGTTGCCAACCAACAGCTGTCGCCAATAGTAATCTTCCGGGCAAAGATATCAAAGGTTTCTTTAGTATAATCATGAGAGCCCGTACATAAATAGCTTTTTTGAGAAATGACGGTATTACTACCTATTTCTATCTCGCCCAAACTATACAAAACCACATCATCGCCAATCCATGAATAATCCCCAATAGAAACTTTCCAAGGGTATGTGATCTTTACAGTAGGTCTAATAAGTGTTTTTTTGCCAATTTTTGCGCCAAACATTCTCAACCAAAACCGCCTCCAGCCGTAGAATACTTGCGGAGAACTGTTAATAAAGGTTGCTTGCACAAGCCACCAGAGCTGTACATACAGCTTTGATTTGCCTCTAAAGCCGTCAGGTACTTTGTGTAAGTTTAACTTATGCATGTATTATTTTTAATAGTTTCTCTGAAAAATTTTCACTAGTGAAGCTTTTCTTTGCTTTTAGAGTATTGTTTTTCGAAATTTCTATTGCTTTTGTTGGGTTTTTTGCAATAAACAATAATTTTTCTACAATTGCGTCAGCTGATTTTTTTTTGATTAAAAAACCATTCTCGTTTTCCGTAACTAAATCTGGAATGGCGCCATGTTCTGTAGTAATAATCACATTGCCCGTTGCCATGGCTTCAATTATGGAGATTGGTAATCCTTCCATTTTATAAAATGTTGGTAACACAAAAACATTGGATTGTTGTAATAGCTTTTTCTTTCCTTCCCCTCTGATCACGCCTTTGTATGTAAGTCCTTTGATTCTATCCATCCTTCTTAAAAGCATTTTCTTCTTTGATTGCTCAATATGACCTGCTATTGTTGCATTAAAAGAAATCCCTTTTGCGTTTAATTCTTCAAGTGCATCAAGTAAAAAAAAGATGCCTTTTTCCTCCATTAAATTGCTTAAATAGCAAATATTAATTTTAGAGTAGGACTTATCAACAAGTTGTTTTGTGAGTTGGTTATTGTAAAAATTAGAGAGTACAAAGATGTTTTCTTTAGCAATAAAGGGGCTTAAGTTGTGTTGTAGGGTTTTTGATAAAACGATTCCCTTATGGCTTAATGATAGGAGTTTCCTAAATATTATTTTTCTTAATCCGTTAAGTTGGTCGTATTGTTTGGCAATGTAATTACCATGAATATGGACAATGATTTCTTTCCCCATTACTTTAGAAAACAATATAAAGGGGGCATATTTTAAAACACCAAAAAATGTTTGCCCTGGTGTATAATACACTTTTTTTGCAAAAAAAACTTTATACATTTTTAAGTAATGGAGGGCAAAGTGGGCTACATTAATTAAGCTAAAGCTGCCTAAAGTTTCACTGAAGTGTTTGGGTGAGGTATTTATAAACAACGGGGGCTTCGATTGAGGCCTAAATGTGTTTAACGCTAGCTCATTGGCTATTGAAAGTCCTGTGACTGGATTTGGAAGAGGGCCTATTAAAATTGTTTTGTTCTGTTTGCCGAACTGATTTTTTAAGTTAATATAACCAACAAAAAATGAAAAAACAATTAGCCCATCTTGTCTATCAAGGAGATTTTCAAAGATCAAAGACATAAATAACAACAAAGAAATTATGAATGTATCTTTATTTTTAAAAGAAAAAGACTCGAAAAATAGTTTTATAAAAAAAATGATTAAGCACAAAAATCCGAAAAATCCTGTTGAGAGCCACATCCCTAAGAACTGATTGTGGGTGTTGTGAAATGAAATGTTTTTAACCTGTAAGCATTCCTCTAAAATTACAGAACCCTCACTCAAACCATATCCAAAAACTGGGCTTTCTTTTATTAACCCCAAGGTACAGTTATAGATTTGCTGTCTGACATAAGTGGAACCGTTGAAACCACTTGGCTCATTCATAAATCCCGTGTATAGGTCTAAAAACCTATCGCTAACCGGAGAAATAAAGATAATCCCGAAAAGAACACTAAAAATGATTCCTGTCATAAAAAAGGTTGCTTTTCTCATTATTGAAAACTCATAAATCAAATACAACACAATAAAAAAAATAAAAGCTTTTCTGGATAAGAATATTATGTTAATTAATAAAAATACTATGCCTAACTGAATTGCTGTTTTTTTCCATTTACTCTTAACGCTTTGAAAAAATTCAAAACCTAAAACGATTGAAATACAAAGCAAAATTGAAATGTAAATTGGGTGAAACGAAAAACTACCAATGCCGCTGTTCATCATCTCTGGGAAGTTAAAAACAAAGCTGTTGCCTCTATAACCTAATGATAAATAATATATTATAAAAACAATCAAAAAAGCATTATTAGAAATGAAAAAAACTTGGGTAAAAAGAGCCAATCCCTTTTTTAAGTTTTGAATTGACTCTTGTTTAAATATTGAAAAAAAAAGAGGATAAATCAATAAAGGAGACAATCTAAATATCTCAGAAAAATTCTCATTATTAATACTTGGAAGGAAAAAAAAGAAGAATGGGATAAAAACAATAAGGTCGATTAAAGCCACTGCCTTAATGGCTTTTTTAAAGAAAATAAGTGCTGTTAGCCCTGCAATTATTGTTATCCCGTTTCTTAGGTTAAAAGGTATTAGAACATAGCACCCCATAAGAACAATAAGAGTATTAAATAAATTCTGTCTTATTTTTATAGCATTCATTTCTTAAATAAAAACATTAGAAATTTAGGAAATAAATAAATAGCAAAAAAGGGTCCCAAAAAGTAAGCAACGCCATTCAAAAGATCTCCTCTAATTAAAAACATCAAATGAACCGAAAAATAAAATGCCGCAATGTTTCTTAAAGGGTCACTTCCTTGAATCCACAACTTAGAAGTAAGCATGAAATACGAAAGGATAAATGCATACATAATAACTCCTATGGTCCCAAAATCAATATAACCTTCTGAAACTATAGGGTTTGAAAGGTTGTTAAAGTAGAAGTCGTGTCTTTCAATTAAATAGTTGCCTATAAGCTCCCCTGAAGAAAGCGGTTTAGATGTCCAAAAAGCACGAGGTATAAAGAAAAACAATGTTCCAATGACCTGTCCCCCAAAAAAGAGACCTTCTGTCGAGACATACTCTATAGTGGCTAATAAATTTACATATGCATCATAGTGGAGTGAATCAAATACCACTTGGATAGATTCAAAATCTTCAATAAACTCTTCTGGATTTTTTAAAATTTGACTAAAATTTGCTGTGGAATGCGTCAATGAAGAGATAACTGGGTATAGCATAATCATTGCGCTAAACAAAAACAAAAAAAACTTTTTATTCGAGTTTATCAGCTTTGGCACAAAAATGTAAATGAGCGTAAAGTAAATTGGCCCTAATGCATTTCTTTTTTCAGTAAATGGGTTTTTTAAAAAGAACATGAGAAAAATCATTCCTACTAAAAAGAAATAAGCTAAAATTTTATTCGTGTTCAGCCGTGAAGATTTTTTTAAATAGTCAGTAAGTAATATTAATCCTCCAAGCGGTATGAAAAAAACAAACTTTTTAAGAATTAAAGCGTTAAACTCAAACGATATTTTTTTAGAATAATTAGAAGACTCTATATCTGTAATAATTGTCTCAAAATTAAAAAAAACAATCAGAGCGCTAATTGTTGTTAGTCCTAATAAAACGATTGGCATTAATCTATTGTTCGTTGGCTTAACATATTTTATCACTCTCTCCTTTATTTTAATAAAATAATAAGACACGTAGAGAGTTACCATAAAAATAAAAATCAATCCATTTGCTTTCACAACTTGGTTATGACTAAATGGCAAATAGTTATTAAAGCGAAGTCCTGTTTCTATGACTGACGAAACTTGAATTACTGGAGCGATGAAAAAAAATAAAGTAAAAAAAACAATGGAGGTGGTAATTGCAGGCGAAAACCCCTCCTCTTTATACAAATGATAATATAACACTGTAATCAAAAGGTGTAGGTTCAAAAAAAACGTCCCCCATATAATCGGCGGAAGAGGAGTTAAAAAAAGAATAACATAGTTAAATGTTACAAATAATATTATCGCTGCATTCTTGCTTAAAAAGTTGATTCTTTTAAACATTTTGTCTTAATAATTTCACAAAAGGGAGTGCCATTTTTTCTGTAGTATAATGCTTTTTGCATTCATTAGCAATCGTCTTTCTTTTTTCAAAAAACACTTTTTTAAATTTAAAAATTTCTTGCACTTTAAAGCAGAAGTCATTTTGATTATATGTTTGAAAAAAAATAGCATTACTGCTTTCTTTTGCTGCTTCTATTTCAGGAGAATGGTTTTCATTTCTAGAAATTAACATAGGAACCCCAAAAGCAAAACTTTGTGTAATAGAAAGACCTACATAGCCCGGAGAAACACTAACCAAAGATGTAGCGTAAAGCTGCTTTAGCTTATTAAAATTGTTTATGTGACCCGTTAATTGAACTCTCGATTCAAGATTGTGAGTTTTAACATATTGATCAATCTTTTTCCTTTCTGGGCCATCTCCCACAATAATTAGGTTCGTGTCTAAATCAATAAGCTTGTGAAATGCTTCAACCAAAAAAAGTGGTTTTTTTGCAGCGACTAACCTTCCGACAAATATGATGTTTTTTGCCTCATCCATGGAGAGCTCAAGTCCTCCCATTTCATGCTGTGAGTATAAAGCATTGGGCGCATTCAAAATACGTAGTTTAGGATATTTATCCAGCAATTCTTTTTTATGTGCTTCTGAGTACGTTATGGTGCCTGAGGCATAACGCTGCATAAGGTGCCTTATACGAGCTGTCTTGCTGTTTGGCCCTTTTCTAGGCCAAGCGTGTCCCCATACATAGGTTTTTAACCCCAATGGTTTTCTTAGAATAAGAAAGATCCAATTGGAAATTATTCTTGGATTAAGCCCAATTACAATAACGTTTTTTTTAAAGAGCTCTCGCCAATGACTGCCGAATTGAAACAAGAAACTACGTTTAAAAAAGAAACTATTCGTTATTCTAATTTTGTTGATTTTTAAATCGGATTGGATGGTTTTTTGAAAATAATGTTCTCCCGCGTATAAACTAAAAGCACACCCAAGATCTTTTTCAAGTTGTCCAAAGAATTTAGATCTATAATCTGGAGCAACAACTTGTATTAAAATTAGCTTATTCATTTTTTGTGGTCTTTTTGAAAAAATAGATCGCAAGTAGAAGCAACAAGGCCTCTGTGAGCACACAAGCTATTGCGGATCCATAAATGCCATACAAATTAACCAGTATAAAAGCCATAATTAAATTCACTACTCCGCCTGTGACCAATATTCGCATTCGAATGTTATATTGCTTTTCTGAAGGGAAATACAGTGTAATAAACGTCATATAAATTGCTGACAGAAACGCTATAAAGCTAATAATCTTAAATACATTGGCATAACTTGAAATTAGTTCGTTGTTATAAATTAGTGTAAGTATTTTTTTTCCAAACAATAAAATAGTTGAACTAATTAAAAGGCCTACAAAAAACATTACTGGCAGTATTTTTTTTAAAGTAGCTATTTTTCTTCGTTTGGTTTGTTTAGATAACCATGGGTAAGCAGCTTGAAAAAAGGGCATATAAATGTTTTTTGATGCAATTATGAGCTTTTCTATGCTCGAATATACCCCAACAATACTATTGCCAGTAAATAGCCCTAAAACCAAAACGTTGGCGGATGTGGATAAACTTGCGCCAAGGTTTGAGAAAAATAATACACTGCTTTCTAGAAAAAGTGATTTTATAAGTGCGAATTTTGGCATAACTATTTTAACATATTTAAAAGAAATAATAACGCCTAAAAACCCTGAAATTATAAATCCTAAAGAATTGAATGTCTGCACCAAAAGATATTGAGTTTCGTCTTTGACAATCGCAAAAACAAGTGCCGTAAAAATTACTTTTGCTAGGACATTTATTGCCGTTATAACCTTCATTTTTTCAATTCCTTGAAAAAACCATGTAGGAAAAAGTGCTTGACCGATAACAACTCCAAAACTCAATATATAAGCCTCTTGATCAATACTAAACCTTTCAAAAGAAAAAGTCACTAAAACTAGTATTAAAAAAGCTGCTGTTGTGAGGGCAATTTTTAAAATTATGATAGCAGAAAATACTTCTGAAAGTTTCTTTTTTTCTTTGGCTACCATAGATACTTCTCGTGTGCCACTTAAATTAAATCCAAAATCAACGATTACGCTTAAAATTATTGCCGTTGATTGCGCAAACATAACCAGGCCATATTTTTCGGTTCCGAGTACTCTAACCAAAAAAGGCAGTAGTATTAGCGGTAGGAGATAATTTGCGCCTTGAAGAAAGAGTAAATAGCCATAATTTGACACAATTGTCGCTTTTTCACTACTCACGCGGATTTTAACTTTTTTCATTCATAAAAATATTTTTTTGACTAAAAAGTAATATTGTTAATTCTTCCCCTATAACTTATTCATTAGCCCAATAAAATTAAGCCCCCCAATATAAATATTGCTGTGTCCTTAATTTCAATAAGGCGTTTTTTTATTTAAACTTGTTCAGCCCCTTTTTATAAATATAGCTGTATCTGTTACTCCATTTGACGTCATTATTTTTCTCCATGTGCTAATTTGCCTTTCAAATTCAGACCATGTTTTTGTGAGTTTTTCTGGCTTGCCATAAATCGAATGTGGTGACCAAGTTTTGTATGGCAAACTTCTTTCTATATTATCAATTATTAAAAGCCCTCCTAATTTAACCTTTTTTATTGCTTCCCGTGCCAATAACCCTCTGTGATTGCCATCAATAAGAATGAAATCAAGGCTATCATTTTCAAACGAATATATTGTGGTGACATAATCTGAGTTTTTCGCAGGCCTAGTTAAGCTTTCCTTAAAAAAATATTCGGTGTTTTTAATTGCCAATTTATCTAGCTCAAATCTAACCTTGGCATACCACTTTTTGTTGTCCTCATAGCTTGTTAGAAACTTGCATCTTTTTGCTAGCCAAGCTGTGCTTCTTCCAGAGCCATACTCTAATCCAATATCTGACTTTTGAATTAAGCCTCTAAGAAGCTTTATTGAGTCCGGCGTAAGCCATGGCAAGTCTTTGTTTTTCTTTTCAAAAAAGTAATTTTTTGTTCTATTAAAAATATAGCGGAAAGTCCAGTGTTTTTTAATTAACATATTTTTTGGGTTGTGTTGGCTAATAAATACTCCTTGTTTTATGTATTCCTTCTTCTAAATCTGATTTTTTTTGCCCTCCTAACATTTCTAGCTTTCTTACTTCCGTCAACTTTCGCATCGTTCCGTCGGGTTTAGAGCTATTAAAATATAGTTTTCCTTCAAACCCAACAATGTCTTTTATGGTTTCGGCAAGTTCTTTTATGGATATTTCTTGGCCTGTGCCAATGTTAATATGCGTATTGCGTACTTCTTTTTGGCTGTTATCATAGGTGTCTTTAAAGTCCACGCGCTCCATAATATGCACGCAAGCGTCTGCCATGTCTTCGCTATATAAAAACTCCCGCATGGGGGTTCCAGAGCCCCAAATTTCTACCTCAACACTATCTGCCGTTTTGCGCACACCGTGCTTGTTCAAGATCTCAATAATACTTTCTTTAGTTGCCTTTTCGTTAACACCTTCAATGGGTCTTTTTTGGAAATCTTTTCGAATCGCATCAAAATCATTTTGATGTAAAAAATTCCCCAAAATCATCTTTCTGAGCAGTGCGGGCAATACATGGGAAGTTTCTAAATCAAAATTATCGTTCGGCCCATAGAGGTTTGTGGGCATAACAGATATAAAATTTGTACCATACTGCAAATTATAACTTTCGCACATTTTTATTCCAGCTATTTTAGCAATGGCATACGGCTCATTTGTGTATTCCAAGGGTGCTGTTAGCAAGTATTCTTCCTTCATGGGCTGTGAACATTCTTTTGGGTAAATGCAGGTGCTGCCCAAAAATAACAACTTCTTCACGCCATGCACATAACTTTGGTGTATCACATTGTTTTGAATCATCATGTTTTCATAGATGAATGCCCCTCTATATGTATTGTTTGCTACAATTCCGCCAACCTTTGCGGCCGCCAAAAACACATATGCTGGCTTTTCTTGCTCAAAAAACCCTTCAACGGCTTGTTGATTGGTTAAATCCAATTCGGCATGTGTTCTATATACAAGATTTGTATAACCTTTTTGTTGCAACGCTTTACACAATGCGCTTCCTACTAAGCCCCTGTGCCCCGCAACGTATATTTTAGCCGCCTTTTCCACTTAGTCATGCGCTTTTTTAATGGTACTCTCCTTTTTTGCTAATTCTAAATCATGCTTTACCATAATTTTTACAAGCTGCTCAAAGGATGTTTCGCTTGGATTCCAGCCCAACACTTCTTTTGCTTTGGTTGGGTCACCAAGTAATGTTTCTACTTCTGCGGGGCGGTAATACTTTGGATCAACTTCAACATACGTTTTTCCAGTAGCTGCGCAAACGCCTCTCTCGTCAGCTCCCTCGCCTTCCCATTTTAATGTGATCCCTGCCTCTGCAAATGCCAAGGTACAAAACTCGCGTACAGCGTGCTGAATTCCTGTGGCAATAACAAAGTCTTCTGGTTTATCATGCTGTAGCATGAGCCACATACACTTTACATAATCCTTAGCATAACCCCAATCACGTAACGAGTCTAGGTTTCCCAAGTATAGTTTTTCTTGTTTTCTAGCGGCAATGCGAGATGCTGCAAGTGTGATTTTTCGGGTAACAAACGTTTCGCCTCTGCGCTCAGACTCATGGTTAAATAAAATGCCATTAACCGCAAACATCCCATAAGACTCTCGGTAATTTTTCGTAATCCAAAACGCATAAATTTTGGCAACGCCATAAGGAGATCGTGGATAGAACGGTGTTGTTTCTGTTTGTGGAATTTCTTGAACCTTTCCATACAGCTCAGAAGTTGATGCTTGATAAATTCGTGTCTTTTCAACTAAACCACATATACGGACAGCTTCCAACAACCGTAGCGTGCCTACAGCATCCGTCTCGGCGGTATATTCTGGAAGGTCAAAGGAAACCTTTACATGAGACTGTGCGGCAAGATTATAAATCTCATCGGGCTTGATTTCTTGTATTAAACGAATAAGATTTGTAGAATCTGTCATATCGCCATAATGTAACGTTACCTTACGCTGCGAATGTAAATCCCGAATAAGCTCTTCTATGTACAAATGTTCTATGCGCTCCGTGTTAAAGGAGGATGACCGCCTAATTATGCCATGCACTTCATATCCTTTTTCAATCAAAAGCTCAGCTAAATATGAGCCGTCCTGACCAGTAATTCCTGTAATTAGTGCTGTTTTATTCATCTTTTATTTCAATGCTGTGTTTACTCCTCTCCTTGCCTTAAGCTTTAGCGATTTTGACTCTACTTTATTCACCTTAGCACTATTGCCAACAATTTTTTTCGCCAACTCATACCAACTCATGGTTTTTCCGTCGCTGAAGTGTTCCATGTTAGAAGCAAACGCAGATTTAGTAATTTTATTTAACAAAAATACAACTAAATTAGGGGTATAGGTAGGTGTACCAAACAAATCACTAACCACCTCTAAATAGGACGCTGTTTTTGCTTTTGCTAAGATTTTTGTTTGAAAATTAGTGCCATGTTCAGAATACAACCATGAGGTTCGGACAATACAGTAGTCGCCTCCAACAACAGCTATGGCTTTTTCTCCGGCAAGCTTTGATGTGCCATATACGTTTATGGGGTTTGGCGTATCATCCGTGGTATAAGGAGCGCCTTTTGTGCCATCAAACACATAATCCGTAGAAATCTGTGCCAAAAAAACCTTGTGCTTTTTACAGACCTCAGCCAATAGGCGTGGTGCCGTTTCATTTAACAAATACGCTGCTTGGGGTTCTTCCTCGGCTTTGTCAACATTGGTGTACGCAGCTGCATTTATACAATAGTCTAATTGGTTGTTTTCAAAAAAAGCGGCTATCTCTTCTTCTTTGGTAACATCCAATTCCGCTTTGCTTGCAAAAACAAACTGAAGTTTAGGAAAATTAGCGCATGCCGCTTTTATAGCTAACCCCAACTGCCCGTTCGCCCCAGTAACTAAAACGGTTTTCATACCTTGTTGTCAATGAATGATGGTAGCTCCAAGTCTTTAGGAGAGATGCGCTGCTTATGATTTGGAATACGCCAATCAATCTGAAGGGTTTGATCCAATGGATAAATCCCTTTTTCGGCCTCTTTATTGTAATATGCATCGCATTTATAACATACTGTTGCCGATTCAGAAAGTACCGAAAAGCCATGCGCAAAGCCTTTGGGTATCCATAGCTGAATATTATTTTCAAACGATAATTCTACCGCTAAGTGTTGGCCGTAAGTGGGCGATTCTGGCCTTAAATCGACAACAACATCCAAAATGTGCCCATGTACTACTTGAACCAATTTAGACTGTGCGTACTTCCCTGTTTGAAGATGAAGTCCTCGAATGGTTCCGTAATGGGAAAAGGATTGGTTGTCTTGAACAAACGCGCCGTTATATGACCCAAGGTCTTCCATCCAAGATTGGCGATAGGTTTCCATAAAGTACCCGCGGGCGTCGTTATGACTCTTTGGTGTTAATAGCACACAATCTTTAAGCTTGGTTTTTTCAATTTGCATGCTTACGAATTTGAAGTCAAGTTCTTTGTTAATGGAGTTAACTGTTGGTATTGTTTTTTATTGATATACCCCATCTGCAGCGCTACGTCCTCCATGGCGCCAATACGTACTCCTTGCCGCTCTTGTAATACTTGTACAAACTGCGCGGCTTGCATAAGGGAGGTAAACGTACCTGTGTCTAACCACGCCGTTCCAGTGTCTAACAGCTGTACTTGTAATTTTCCTCGCTCCAAATACCTTTTGTTCACATCTGTTATTTCCAACTCGCCCCTTGGGCTGGGTTTAATCTGTTTTGCGATTGAAACCACTTCGTTATCGTAAAAATAAATCCCTGGCACGGCATAGTTAGATTTTGGATGTTGTGGTTTTTCCTCTAAAGCAGTTGCCTTCCCTGATGCATCAAAAGTTACTACCCCATAGCGCTCGGGGTCTTGAACCTTATACGCAAAAATGGTTCCGCCCTCTGGAGTTGTGCTGTTTTGTAAAGTTGCTTGTAGCCCTGAACCATAAAAAATATTATCTCCCAAAATGAGTGCTACAGCGTCATTGCCAATAAACGACTCTCCAATCAAAAATGCCTGTGCTAACCCATTAGGTTCGGGCTGAACTGCATAAGAAAAC
>Ga0233402_1000575_pt1 | contig 13630 bp, 10 predicted proteins | sample 54DmetaG_FD_182705 | JGI IMG/M metagenome (GOLD analysis project Ga0233402, IMG submission 182705) | Seawater microbial communities from Monterey Bay, California, United States - 54D | ecosystem: Environmental > Aquatic > Marine > Coastal | place: USA: California | collected 2016-11-11 | reverse complement strand
ACCAGACTGATTTTTAATCATACCATGATAAAAAATATTACCCTACTCTTCACTATTGTGCTAGTTATCGCCTCCTGTGACAAAAAATTTAATGACATAGGCGCAGAAGCCCTGCCTACAAACCCATTTGTTGGAAAAAGAGTTTATTACCCTGTTGGTGTAAAGCACGCTTTGGTAGATGTTGTTCAAACCAACAATAGCAGCATCATGCAGCTAGGAGAACGAGAAGATGCTTTATTTGGAAGTACAGCCGCAACTATTGTTAGCCAATTAAATTTAAGTCAATACACCCCAAGTTTCGGAACGTATTCTGCTCAAAAAGAAATAGATAGTAGTTTTAATGAGCTTGAAACGGTAAATAATGTTTGGCTAGAAATCCCTTTTTTCACCAATCAGAGTGATGCAGATGGCGATGGCTTGATTGATCTGTATGATGTTGATGATGCTGACCCAAATAGTGATTCCGATGGAGATGGCGTAAGTGATATTGATGAGCAAACCAACGGAACAGACCCGACCAACCCCGACACGGATGGCGATGGTACTTTAGACGGAGAAGACACCGAAACAATCAACCCAAATCCAGACAAAAAGCTGTATGAAATAGACTCCTTATTTGGAGATCGTAATGCGTCATTTGATATTGAAGTAAATAAGCTCAATTATTTCCTTCGTCAACTGGACCCAAACCAGAACTTTGAACAAGGACAAATATATTCCTCTGATTTTTCACCAAGTGCGCATAAAGATCAGCCATTGGCAAGTGAAAATATTACGCTTGACTTTAATGAAATTGTAAAGGATAGCTCCGATAATTTATCTCCACGTATTCGTGTTCCGCTCAACAAGCAAATTTTCCAACAACTTATCTTAGATAAAGAAGGGGATTCACCGCTTGCGAACGCAGAAAATTGGCGCGATTATTTCCGTTCTATTTCAATTGAAACAAGCAACTTTAGCAGCCCACTGTTGATGTTGTTGGATACCAACGGCATGGTTATTCGTATTGAATATACCTACAAATCGAAAGTGGCCGATACTGATCCAGTTGAAACCGAAGACCTAACAGATGAGTTTTTAATAAACACACTGGGCAGCATACGTTTTAATACACTCACAAAAACGACTACTGCTGATGCTAAACTAAATGATATTATGAGCGCTAATGCACCTGCGCAAATTGCACTAAGCGGTGGGTTGGGAACGACTGCGGACATTCACTTGTTTGAAGACAATGATGTTTTAGAAGATCTCAAAGGCAGACCGTGGTTGTTAAACGAAGCTAACTTGACATTTCACGTGGATAAACAAGCCGTTGGGGCTTATGGCCATACGCTTCCAAACCGTTTGTATGTTTACAACGCCAACACCCTTGCGCCTATTATCGATTTTTCTCAGGATGCTGTGGCAACTCCTACCTTAGCAAAAATTGTGTACGGAGGTTTTTTGATTGAAGAGGAAGAAGGAGATAAACAGTATTATAAAGTTAGGATAACCAACTATCTCAGAAATATTATTACCAACGACTCTATAAATGCACCCTTGAGAGTTGCATTAACCGATGTGCTACCCAACCAAACCCAAGTTTTAATGTCCAAGGTCAACAACTCCGATGTGGCCAAAATACCATCGGCAACGATAGCTACTCCAAAGGCGGGTGTTTTTGTTGGCCCCAACCCTTCAAATCCGGATCTTTCAGATTTGAAATTACAGTTGGAGATTTTCTATACTGAGATCAATTAGTACGTAAAAATATTTTACAGCTCTTTTCGAAGCCGTGCTACAGGAGCACCGATCATTTCACGGTATTTAGCAACGGTTCGTCTCGCTATTGGATAGCCTTTATCATTCATGATTTTCATCAACTGTTCATCCGTTAGGGGGCTTGATTTTTCTTCAGCAGCAATGACGTCTTTCAATACTTTTTTTACTTCAATAGTCGAAATGTCTTCTCCATCAGAATTGGTGATGCCCTCAGAGAAAAACCACTTGACCAGTTTTGTGCCATAAGGCGTGTCGACATATTTGCTGTTAGCAACTCGCGATACGGTAGAAATATCCATGCCAATGCGGTCTGCAATATCCTTCAGTATCATGGGTTTGAGTTTTTGTTCATCTCCTGTAAGGAAGTATGCTTCTTGGAAATCCATGATGGTTTTCATGGTTTGGTGAAGTGTGTTTTGGCGCTGTTTTATTGCGTCAATAAACCAACGCGCTGCATCTAGTTTCTGCTTGATAAACTGTACGGCTTTTTGTTGCTCTTTGTTTTTTTGCGTGGCTTCTTTATAACCAGACAGCATATTGCGGTATTCAGAAGAAACGTGAAGCTCAGGAGCATTTCGGCCATTTAGCATCAAGTTTAGTTGACCATCGATAAGCTGAATGGTAAAATCAGGAACTATATGTGCATTTATTTTGGTATTGCTTCCGTAGGCTGCCCCAGGTTTGGGGTTTAGCTTCTCTACTTCCACCATGGCCGCCTTAAGCTCGTCATCGTCAATGTTTAAACGTTGCTTTATTTTACTAAAGTGTTTTTTACTAAAGGCATCAAAAAGATCTTTGATTAGCACGATGGCATGGTCAACCGCTGTGCTATGTGCTTTTCGGTTTAATTGAATCAATAAACAATCTTGCAAATCAAGTGCGCCCACACCAGGGGGGTCTAGCTGCTGTACGTCATTCAATATTTTTCGGACTTCTTCTTCATTGGTATAGATATTTTCGGTAAAAGCCAAGTCATCAACAATATCGATTAGTTCACGCCTGATATAGCCACTGTTGTCAATACTCCCCACTAAAAAAGCCGCAATGCGGTACTCTTCTTCATTAAAAGTAAAGGTATCAAGCTGCGCCATAAGCTGTTGATGAAAACTGATGCCTGCGGCATAGGGCACATGTTTGTCTTCGTCATCTGCACTGTAGTTTTGGCTACGAAGACGATATTCTGGGATTTCATCATCGCTCAAATAGGCATCAATATCAATGTCATCGGCCTCAATTACATCGCCACGATCTTCTTCGGCATTGCTAAACTCATCTTGGTTATCTTCTTTTTCTTTTCCAGAAGCCAATGCAGGGTTTTCTTCAATTTCTCGAAGTATCTGCTGCTCAAAAGATTGAATGGGCAGTTGTATCAACTTCATAAGTTGAATTTGTTGTGGCGATAGCTTTTGCGAAAGCTTAAATTGAAGGTGTTGTTTTAGCATGAGTTATGTTCGGGTATTTAAATGTACAAAAAACCCAGGCATTGCTATCTAAAACTCGGCATTTAAGGGAGTTCTTGGGTAGGGAATCACATCTCTGATGTTAGACATTCCCGTTGCGTAGAGCACCAAGCGTTCAAATCCAAGCCCAAAACCAGCGTGTACGGCAGTTCCAAAACGGCGCAAGTCCAAATACCACCAAAGTTCTTTTTCATCGATGTCCATGGCTTTCATGCGCTCAACAAGCTTATCTAAACGTTCTTCACGCTGCGAGCCACCTACCATTTCACCAACGCCAGGAAAAAGCACATCCATAGCACGAACCGTTTTACCGTCTTCGTTCATGCGCATATAAAAAGCTTTTATGTCTGCTGGATAGTCAAAGAGGATCACTGGACTGGTAAAGTGTTTCTCTACCAAATAACGTTCGTGCTCACTTTGTAAGTCTATGCCCCAACCGTCTACAGCATATTTGAATTTCTTCTTTTTGTTGGGTTTGGAATTTCTTAAAATATCTATGGCTTCAGTATAAGACACTCTTTTAAATTCGTTTTGGGTGACAAACTGAAGTCTTTCTAAAAGCCCCATTGGGCTGCGCTCTATTTGTGGTTTTTTGGCTTCTTCTTGTGCAAATCTTTGGTCTAAAAAGCCCAGGTCATCTTTGCAGTTTTCAAGCACATACGCCAAAACGGACTTAATAAAATCCTCGGCCAAATCCATATTATCATCCAAATTGTTAAAAGCCACTTCAGGTTCAATCATCCAAAATTCTGCCAAATGACGTGAAGTATTTGAATTTTCTGCGCGGAAAGTAGGACCAAAGGTGTATACTTTTCCTAGCCCCATAGCGTAAGTTTCTGCTTCGAGCTGACCTGAAACAGTAAGATTGGTTTCTTTACCAAAAAAGTCAGGCTTGTCATCAGCTTCTCCTGGATCCTTGGTCGTTACCCGAAACATTTCCCCTGCGCCTTCGGCATCGCTCCCCGTAATGATGGGGGTATGCACTTGGTAAAAGCCATTTTGCGTAAAATATTGATGCACAGCAAACGACAGGGCCGCACGCACACGCATGACTGCAGCAAAAGTGTTGGTGCGAACTCTTAAATGTGCTTTTTCTCTTAAAAACTCAAGTGAATGTTTTTTGGGCTGTATGGGATATTCATCTGGATTGGACGCGCCTAGGATGCTTACGTTACTGGCCTGGATCTCAAATTTTTGACCCTTACCCTGACTTTCGACCAAGATGCCCGTAACTTCAACTGCTGCACCTGTGTTTATCTCAGCCAACACTTCTGTTGACATGTGTTCAAAATCCACAACACATTGCATATTGGCCAGACAAGACCCATCATTAAGTGCAATAAACCGGTTGGCGCGAAAGGTGCGAACCCAACCTCGAACACATATTTCTTGATTGAGATGATCTCCTAAAAAAAGCTGGCGAATATCCATATAGCATTTTAAAACAGCCACAAATATAGGGCAATTATTCTGCTTCTTTCTCGGGCAAAATTTGAAATTTAGGTTCTTTTAGTATGTTCTCGTTCGCAATTTGCTTTTCGAGTGAAAGTAACAATGCCGGTAATAGGATAAGGTTGGCCAACATGGCAAACAACAGCGTGGCCGAAACCAAGCCACCCAATGCAACAGTACCTCCATAGCTTGAAATCATAAATACAGAAAACCCAAAGAACAATACAATAGAGGTGTAGAACATACTTACGCCTGTTTCTCGTAAGGCGCTGTATACCGATTTTTTAATATTCCACCGTGTTGCTTTGAGCTCTTGGCGGTACTTCACCAAAAAGTGGATGGTGTCATCAACCGATATGCCAAAGGCTACGCTAAAAACCAAAATGGTTGAAGGCTTAATGGCAATGCCCAAAAAGCCCATCATACCAGCCGTAAGAATTAGCGGAATAACATTGGGCAGCAGCGAAATTAGAATCATGCGGAACGAACGGAACATATACGCCATAAACAGCGCAATTAATAAAATAGCCAGTCCTAACGAAACAACCAAGTTGCGTACCAAAAAGCGTGTTCCTTTGAGATAACCCAAGGCTTTTCCAGTGACGGAAACATTAAATTGATCCACAGCAAAATGCTTGTCTATACTTTTTTTGACTTCCAATTCAATGGCCTCCATACGTGCTGTAGTAACATCTTGGAGCATAACGGTCATTCGTGCAAATTGCCCCGTTGGGTCTACCAAACTTTTTAGGAAATTCACATCTCCTTTTAAGTTTTTTGCGTGTGCCCTAATAAAATTGTCTTGTTGCCTTGTTGGCAGCTGAAAGTACTTTGGGTTGCCGTTGTAGTACGATTGCTTTAAATATTTTGCAACGGAAACAGCTGAAACGGGATTTGATAGCTCGGGTATTTCTAGCAAATCACTTTCAAGACGATTCATTCGATTAAGCGTACTTAGACGTGTTGCCCCATTTGCTCGCTTGGTATCTATCATGATTTCGATGGGCATCACCCCTTTAAAATGGGTTTCAAAGAATCGAATGTCTTGATAGAAATCCGCTTTTTTGGGCATGTCGTCAATGATAGTTCCTGACAATCGAATCTCGTAGATGCCTACAATACTCAGCATTAAAGCAAGGACTGAAATAAAATAAACGGAAACCCGACGATGCTTCACAATACGCTCCATCCAGCTTACAAAACCAGACATCCAGACTCTGTTAAGGTGTTCCAAGTGTTTTTTATTTGGAATGGCCATATAGCTGTATATGATGGGAATCATCAATAGGGACAGCAAGAATATCATCATGATATTTATGGAAGCCACGATACCAAACTCTCGCAACAAACTACTGTTGGTAAGCGTAAAGGTTGCAAACCCACATGCCGTAGTCATATTGGTCATCAGGGTGGCATTGCCAATTTTGGAGATAACACGTTGAAGCGAACGCGCCTGATTTCCATGTTTCTTAATTTCGTTTTGATATTTATTGATTAGGAAAATACAATTGGGTACACCAATGACAATGATGATGGGCGGGATAAGCGCCGTAAGCACGGTAATCTCAAAGCCCAACAACCCGATAATCCCAAAAGCCCACATAACGCCAATCACCACAATTGACATGGAGATAAACGTAGCTCGGTAAGACCTGAAAAAAAAGAAGAAAATAAGCGTGGTGACTAGGGTAGCCATAAGCACAAATAAGCCAATTTCGTCCAATATCATTTTGGCGTTCAGCGTGCGTATATAGGGCATACCCGAAACCCGGACATCAAGCCCTGTTTGTTTTTCAAATGCGGCAACGTTATCTGCAAGCAAGATATCTACAAACCGCTGTCGCGCCCCACTGTTAACCACTTCGGTTTTAAGGTACACTGCGGTTTGAATAACATTTGTTTCTTTATTAAAAAGCAGCCCATCGTATAAGGGCTGTTGTTCATAGAGCCATTCTTTTAAGGCATTTGCCTCGGCTTGGGTTTTGGATTTTTGATAAGGCAATGGTGCAACCTCAAAAACTTTTTTTCTATCGTTACGCTTGAGCTGGGTAAGCCTACTAACATCAACCACATTTTCTATACTGGGGGATGCTGCTAAGCTATCACCTAGTGCAGCCCATGCTGCCAATTTCTCAGGCTCAAAAAAAGCGTCGTCTTGCACCGCAAGCACGATCATATTGCCCTCTTCGCCAAAGCGATCGAGGAATTCCTGATAAAAGGTGTTAAACGGATGATTGTCGGGGAGTAGGTTGGCTTCAGTAAAACTAAAGCGAATGTTGCTCCACTGGGTGGAGAGCAAAAATGTTGTGCTCAAAATGGCCAACAAAAACACAATACGATTGCGGAGGATAAGTCGCGCCACGCTTTCCCAAAAGCGTGTGTTAATCCATTTTATCATAGCAACTATATGTTCACAAACTGCTTACACAGTCATGATTTCTTTTTCTTTAATTTGATATTTATCGTCTATTAAGGCGATAAATTTATCCGTGGCTTCTTGAACATCAACTTCCGCGTTTTTGAGTTCATCTTCAGAGAGTTCTAATTTTTTGAGTTCCGCATTAGAGTCTTTACGTGCATTTCGCACTCCTACTTTTGCGTGTTCAGCTTCTGCTTTGGCAAGCTTTACCAATTCACGTCGGCGTTCTTCCGTCAGTGGCGGTATGCTGATGATAATCGACTCTCCATTATTCATGGGGTTAAAGCCCAAATTGGCAACCATAATGGCTTTTTCAATTTCTGGGATAAGCGTTTTTTCCCAAGGTTGCACTGAAAGCGTTTGCCCGTCGGGTGTGTTGATGTTGGCTACTTGACTTAATGGGGTCTGTGAGCCGTAATAATCTACCTTTACAGTGGACAACATCACAGGGTTTGCCTTACCTGCTCGTATGTTGATAAACGACTTGTCTAGGTGTTCAAGTGCTTTATTCATGGCTTCTTCAGCCATTTCCATAATAAGATTTAATTCTTCCATGATTTAAAGATTTACCAATGTTCCAATTGATTCGCCCATGACTACTTTTTTGAGGTTTCCTGGCTTGTTCATGTCAAAAACAACAATGGGCAGCTCGTTTTCTTGACTGAGCGTAAATGCAGTGGAGTCCATAACCTTTAAGCCTTTGCTAAGCACGTCTTTAAAGGAGATATTGTCAAACTTTTCGGCAGTCTTGTCTTTTTCTGGGTCGGCGGTATAGATGCCATCAACACGGGTTCCTTTGAGGATAACGTCAGCATTTACTTCAATAGCACGTAATACAGCTGCCGAGTCTGTCGTAAAAAATGGATTTCCAGTGCCTGCGCCAAATATGACCACACGCCCCTTTTCTAGGTGGCGTACGGCACGTCGCTTGATATAAGGTTCTGCAATTGCTTCAATTTTGATAGCAGTTTGCAATCGAGTGGGTACTTCCGCATCTTCGAGAGCACTTTGCAGCGCCATTCCGTTGATGCAGGTGGCCAGCATACCCATATAATCGCCTTGTACACGATCCATACCATTACTGGCTGCAGCTACCCCTCTAAATATGTTTCCTCCTCCGATAACAACCGCTACTTCAACGCCCATAGCTACAATTTCTTTGATGTCCTGTGCATATTCGCTTAGGCGTTTTGGGTCAATGCCATGGGTGCGGTCTCCCATGAGTGCTTCACCGCTTAGCTTTAAAAGTATTCGTTTGTATGGCATGGAGTGTGTTTGTGCAAATATAAGAAGTTCAAGGGGATACTCCGAGTTGTTCCTACCTATCCGAATAAATTTTCTGCTCCTCGGGCAATCCCGGCATGACCACATGAATGGCTTCTAGCGAATAGAAATCGGTTGGTGTAACGGTATGGGTTGCTTTAAACGCATCAAATGCTGTTTTGGAAATGGGCTTAAAGGAATTAAAATAGACATCCCTTTCGGTGGTGGTTTTACCACTATAATTAATGTCCATTGACAAGACATTTTGTCTATTGCGCCCTTTGACAATCTTATTTTTCTCAATGATTTTAAAAGATCTTCTGACTCCCATCATCGCATCAAGTTTTTCAGACATATTGTAGAGGGTGTATTTGCCCAATTGATTTTTGACAAAGACATAGGTTCTATTGTTAAGTCGCTTTTCAAAAAACAACCCTAACAACTTAATTCTAAATGTGTGTTTATTGTTGTGATAAGATATTTTATGCACTCCGAAATCAACCACATCCACTAGCAGGTAGCCGCTGTAATCTTTTCGTTTTTTTGATGTAAAACGCAATTTATACGTTGGAACTCTTTGGTCATATACGATACCCTCATTTGTAATCGTATACTTGTTTGGTTTGTCCAAAAAGGGGAGTGCCCAGTTTTGTTCTTCAAAAAGTAAGTTGTTGCCCTTGTGTTTTAGCAACCCGAGTTGTTTTTTGGCATAATCCTCAGGGGTTATGCTTACGCTATCCTGAGCTGTCGAGTCTACTTCTTGTTCATTATCAATCTTTACTGAAATAAGCGGCCCTGATTTTACCTTAAAATAAGAGTCTTTTTTGATTCGTTTTTTTAAAACACCATCTATGGTTTCTTCCATTGAGGTATACGTTGCTTCACTCAGTGAATCTTTGAGGTTTGCAGCTTGCATGACTTCTAATTTGTGAAGATTTAGTCCCCCACTGTCTCGAAGCCACTTGCTTTGTGTGTAGTAAACGCTTTCTTGTTCACGTGGTACTTTTTGGATGATTTCATCTACAAAGGTTTGATCCAACTCTGGGATGGTAGATTTTTTAATTTCTATATCCATTTTTTGAACTACATCCTTGCCCTTTACCACAACATAGACCTCACTTGAAGAAAGCCCAAAATCCATGTTGTTGGGGGTATTTTCAAGGACCTGCGCCATGATTTCTTTTGCTGTCAAGGTCTTATTGGATACCATAATGGGTGCAAGTGCAAACGCTTTAGGTATCATATAAAGAGAATCTTTGAGATGATCAACAAGAACTGTTTTAGTAGCATAGCCCATACAAGACAAGGAGATGGAATTTGCAGTATTGCTTTGCCAATAAAAAGTTCCTTTACTACTGCCAATAACCCCTTTGTTACCATCGTAAACGTGCACAAATGGAATGGGTTCTTGGGATATGCTGTCTAGCACGGTAATGTGTTGAGTATAGGCAACAGTTGAAAAGCTAAAAAGCAGTAGAAGCACAAAGGTTTTCATTTCATATACGTATTTGGATACTACCAATATAAAAAAGACCCCCATACTGGAGGTCTTCGTTTATTTTTAACAAAGGTTTAGGACTAGCCCAGGGCCAAACGCTTAAAACCTGTTACGGTAAGGTCTGCATGAACAGACTTTACATAAGCCGAAACGCTTTGTTTGCCGTCTTTGATGTAGGCTTGATTAACCAGTGTATTGTCTTTAAAGAAACGCTTAATTTTTCCTTTTGCAATATTATCGAGCATGGCTTCAGGCTTGCCTTCTTGACGTAACTGGTCTTTGGCAATTTCGATTTCCTTTTCGATAATAGTCGCATCAACACCATCTTCGTTTAGTGCGATGGGGTTCATGGCAGCTGCCTGCATGGCAACATTTTTGGCCGCTTCTGCAGCTCCTTCCACCGCAGCAGAAAGACTAACGAGCGTGGCAATCTTATTCCCTGCATGGATATACGAACCTACGAAAGGCGCCTCCAAGCGTTCAAAACCACCAATTTCAATTTTCTCACCAATGACACCCGTTTGCTCAGTAAGCTTGTCAGCTACGCTAAGGTCACCCTCAAATGTTGTCGCCAAAAAGGCATCTCTGTTGTCTTGGGTAAGCGCAATGTCAGCAAGTTTGTTGGCAAGGGCTAAGTAGCTATCGTTTTTGGCTACAAAGTCTGTTTCACAGTTTATGGATACTACAACGCCTGCGGTAGCATCATCGTTTACACGAGCAATTACAGCACCTTCAGACGAGTCACGGTCTGCACGGTTTGCAGCAACCTTCTGTCCTTTTTTACGCAGTAATTCAATGGCAGCTTCAAAGTCGCCACCAGCTTCTACAAGTGCTTTTTTACAGTCCATCATACCTGCACCAGTTGTTTTGCGCAGTTTATTTACTTCAGCAGCAGTAATTTTTGACATAGTCTTTTTTTTATTTTTCTTCTTTGGTTTCTTCGTCAGTGTCTTCAACAGCGTCTTCAGCAGGTTCTTCAGTTTCTACCACTTCAGCAGGTGCAGCTGCTTCAACAGCTTTTTTTGCTTTGGCAGGTTTGTCTGCTTTTTTCGCTTTGGCAGGCTTTTCTGCTTTTGCAGGGGCTTCTACAGGCGCTGCTTTTGCTTCTTCAACTACTTCCTCAGCAGTTACTTCCTCAACAGCTTCTTCCACAGCAGCTACTTCCTCAACAACTTCTTTTTTGGCTGCTTTGGTTTTCTTTTTAGCTGGTTTGGCTGCTTCAACAGCAGGTGCAGCTTCTTCAGCTGTTGTCGGTGCGACAACTTCACCTTCAGTAGCAGCAGCATCGGCATCTGCTTTGTCTTTCTGACGTTCTTTAAGTCCTTCAGCAACAGCTTCAGTAACCAAAGTCATGATTTTTTCAATAGATTTTGACGCATCGTCATTCGCCGGAATTACATAGTCTACATCACGTGGATCAGCGTTGGTATCTACCATAGCGAAAATAGGGATGTTCAATTTTTGTGCTTCCTTAACGGCAATGTGCTCGCGACGGATATCTACAATAAACAAGGCACCGGGCAAACGCGTCATATCCGAGATAGAACCTAAGTTCTTTTCAAGCTTGGCACGCAGACGGTCTACTTGTAGCTTTTCCTTTTTAGATAATGTATTAAAGGTACCATCGGCTTTCATTTTGTCAATGGCTGCCATTTTCTTTACCGCCTTACGGATGGTAACAAAGTTGGTCAGCATACCACCAGGCCAGCGCTCAGTGATGTACGGCATGTTTACGTTGGCTACTTTTTCAGAAACGATATCTTTTGCTTGCTTTTTGGTAGCAACAAATAAGATTTTACGACCAGACGCAGCGATTTTTGACAAGGCTTCGTTGGCTTCTTCGATTTTAGCAACCGATTTGTAAAGGTTGATGATGTGAATCCCGTTGCGCTCCATATAGATATATGGGGCCATGTTGGGGTTCCACTTGCGGGTAAGGTGACCAAAATGCACTCCGGCATCAAGTAGGTCTTTGACTTCTATTTTAGACATTGTTGTAATAGTTTACGTTCCCTGATTAGCAATATCCAAGTGGCGATGTTCTCGGCCTTGGACATTTAGATGCTAAACTAATGGCAACAAATTAATGATATTTAAATGAACTTGATGTTGCGCAAGCGCAACGGTAAGGTTAACGTTTCGAGAATTGGAATTTTTTTCTTGCCTTCTTTTGACCGAACTTTTTACGCTCCACCATTCTTGGGTCACGTGTAAGTAGTCCTTCTGGCTTTAATACCAAACGGTGCTCTTCATCAATAGCACATAGAGCTCTTGAAATAGCAAGGCGCACAGCCTCAGCTTGACCGTTAGGTCCTCCACCTACAACAGTTGCAGACAAGTTATACTGTCCTGCAGTTTCTGTTAGTGCAAAGGGTTGGTTTACTTTATATTGTAATGTGGCAGGTGCAAAATACACAGCCAATGGCTTTTTGTTTACCGTAATTTCACCTTTACCTTCAGAGAGGTAAACACGTGCGATGGCTGTTTTACGACGACCAATTTTGTGAATGGTTTCCATATTAACTTAAATCGTTGATGTTTAGTTCTTTGGGCTGTTGACCACCGTGATCGTGCTCAGCACCTTCAACAACGTAAAGGTTTCGGAACAATTCAGCGCCTAATTTGTTTTTTGGAAGCATACCCTTAACGGCTTTTTCAACAACACGTGTTGGGTCTTTTTCAAATAATTCTGTAGCCGTTAGCGAACGTTGACCACCAGGATAGCCAGTGTAACGGATGTAAGACTTATCTGTCCATTTATTTCCAGTTAACTTAATTTTTTCTGCATTGATTACAATGACATTGTCGCCACAATCCACATGAGGCGTGAAGCTAGGCTTGTATTTGCCACGCAATAGCTTGGCTACTTTTGAAGAAAAGCGACCTAAAATTTGGTCGGCAGCATCAACTACAACCCACTGTTTATCAGCGTTTTGCTTGTTGATGGATACGGTTTTATAACTTAATGAGTCCACTATATACGTTTTTGCTCGTTATCGCCATATAGGATTTACCCCTGTTTGGCGGGCTGCAAATGTACAAACTATCCCCAATATTGCAAACGCTATTTTTAGATTTGTTTAAATGCCCTAATGCGCCTCAAGCCAGTTGTGTCCAATACCCATGTCAACGGTAAGCGGAACTTGTAAGGAATAGGCGGCTTCCATTTCGGTTTTTACCAGATGCTTTAACGCTTCTAATTCCGACTTTGGGCATTCAAAAACCAATTCGTCATGCACCTGCAACAGCATTTGCGCCTTGAAGTGTTGCTGTTGCATTTTGTCATATATCGTAAGCATGGCCAGCTTGATGATATCCGCAGCACTTCCTTGAATGGGTGCATTTATCGCATTGCGCTCTGCAGCACCACGAACAATGGCGTTACGCGAATTGATGTCTTTTAAATAACGACGTCTGCCCAGTACCGTAGCCACATAGCCGTGCTCACGTGCAAAATCTACTTGCTCACTCATATAGGCCTTTAGTTTGGGGTAGCTTTCGTAATAGGCCTCAATGAGCGCTTTCGCCTCTTTACGGCTAAGCGTTGTTTGATTGCTAAGTCCAAAGGCAGACACACCATAAATAATACCAAAATTCACTGTTTTGGCTTGACTGCGCTGTTCTCGACTTACTTCTGAAATCGGTACGCCAAATACCTTGGCTGCTGTAGCCGCATGAATGTCTTCGTTGTTGTTAAAGGCGGCAAGCATACTTGGATCTTCACTCAATGAGGCAATAATACGTAGTTCAATTTGTGAGTAATCCGCTGCCATC
>Ga0233402_1000574_pt1 | contig 13648 bp, 21 predicted proteins | sample 54DmetaG_FD_182705 | JGI IMG/M metagenome (GOLD analysis project Ga0233402, IMG submission 182705) | Seawater microbial communities from Monterey Bay, California, United States - 54D | ecosystem: Environmental > Aquatic > Marine > Coastal | place: USA: California | collected 2016-11-11 | reverse complement strand
ACTTGGCATTGATTTTAACAGCGTTTATAGTAGGACTAACACTTCTTACAAGCCTTACCCTAGCGGCAATAGTGATTACAAGTCCGCTTCATCTGTTGAACGAATCGAAGCGTTCATTAACTTGGGTGTGGACGATCCTGTGCAATACGAAGATGAAACTGGACCAGTTGATTATGCAATTGCGAGAGATCATGTTGAAAAGCTTTTAGCAGCTCACGGCGTAATATAACAGGTAGGGGGATTAGCTCAGCTGGCTAGAGCGCCTGCCTTGCACGCAGGAGGTCATCGGTTCGACTCCGATATTCTCCACTAATTTTAAAAACAATTATGAAATATTTAAAAGAGAAGTTTGGTAAATACTTCCAATTCAAAAATACCATTAATGGAACAGATTATTTTTTAAGAGGATTAGCAATTCTATTATTTATTATTCCTATTGCAATATTAGTAGGAGTAGGTATCGGTATTTTAACAGCCGGTGGAAATATTGTACTAGCAGGTATGCTTATTTTACTAGCAGCGTTAGTATGTATACCAATGATATGGTTCTCACTAGCGACTACATGGAAAAGAATTAATGCATTTTTTCCCGGTAAAGCAACATTACTTACAGTACTAACATTTTTATTATCCAGTGCTACTGAAGGTTTTAATCCTAATAGTGGATCTGAATTAGGTTCTCAATTAGTTAGTCCTTTAGATAGCCCTATTTACATAGTCCTTTTATTAGTAGGCTTAGTATGGAGTTTATATTTACTATTTGGTAATTCAAAAGTTAAAAAACATATAGGATAAATACCGAATGAAGATTCTCATTATAGGTACTCACAGATCAGGTACGTCTAACTTAATGATGGCTCTAGCACAGATATATAACTTAAAACATATACCTGAACCTTGGAACCGTGAATTAAATGAATCTTCGAATAGAAATACAGAATACCTTAATTACCCCGATATCTTAAACAGGTACGGGGTTGTTAAGTCTTTAGTACAGCATTACCCAAGTATATTTAATTCAGCCTCTGATTTTTATTTAGACTGTAAAAAACACTTTGATCACATAATAATATTAGGAAGAGAAAATAGGATTGCATTAGCAGAAAGCAAAGCTTATGCAAAATTAAACAACACCTGGTATTCTACCTACTCTATAGAAAAGAGTAATAGTCTAAATTTAGATATGGACAGTGTAAATAAGGAATGCGGTGAACTAGTAAAAATAGCATCACTCCTTAAATTACCAGTCACTTGGTACGAAGAATTATACTCAGGAGATATGGATCTCATTAATCATGCTGTATCAAAATGGAGCTTAGACATTGAGACTAACGTGATTAGTAGGTTTTTAAACCCTAAAGACAAACTAAGAAAAATGTTAGGCGGTAAAAAAACATTGATATGACTGTAAATGAGATAAGATATAGTTTTTCAGAACATATTCTATATACTAAAGAAGAATGCAGAGATATACTTAAATATAAAACTAACGTTGAGAGAACAAAATATTCAGTTAAATTAGAAAAAGATTTCGAAAAAAAAGGTGGGTATATGATGTCCCAAGACTTAGTTCCCAACAAAGAAAATCAATGGATATTTGATAGAATGAAAAACTATGTCAAATCTAATTATCCAGTCGAATGGTTAGAAGATCCACACGGTGTATTTAGAGAATATTCAAAAGGTGATTTTTTTGTAGAACATACAGATCACGTTCAATGGAAAATAGGTACTAAAAAGAACGTAAGGTTATTTGCTATATCTATTCAACTTACACCAGAAGGTAACTTTGAAGGAGGTGAATTAATGGTCAATAGGAATACAGAAGCAAGTAAGGAACAGGGTAGTTTAGCTTTATTCGGAAGCCAAGTAATCCACGAAGTTAAAACTATTACATCAGGTAGTAGGGATTCATTAGTTTTTTTCGTATCTTCTAACCATATAAAATTTACTAATACTCAAATGATATGATATACTGGTTTACAGGTCAACCTGCTCACGGAAAAACCGTTTTAGCTAATAAGTTGAAAGAACATTTAGAGTTCTTAAAAAATAAATACGACTATAATAATAGATATAAGATTTATAGAATAGATGGTGACGATATGAGAGAATTATTTTCCAATAAAGATTACTCTATAAAAGGAAGAGTCGAGAATGTAGGTACAGCACAACGCATCGCTCATTACTTACATAACCAAGGTAAAGATGTTATTGTATCTTTAGTAGCTCCTTATATTGATCAAAGAGAAGACTTTAAGAAGCTATTAGGAAATAACATAAAAGAAATATACGTACATACTTCAGAACCTAGAGAAAGAGATCATTTTAAAGCTATTGCTTATAATGCTCCAAAAGATAGATATATAGATATTGATACCACTTACGATACACCAGAAGAATCAATTATTAAAATACTTAAAGAAATATAATGGAAAAGAAAAAAACTTATTTTGTAGATATAGATGGAACTATATTTGTCTATAGAAAATTTGAAACCTATAGAGAAAGTAAAGCTGAGGTTATCAAGTCAACAAAACAATACCTACAGCAAGCTAAAGACGAAGGCCATATGATTATTCTTACTACAGCAAGACCTGAAGAAATGAGGGATCATACTATACACGAACTTTACTTTAATAACGTACCTTATGATAGGTTAATTATGGGTATTGAAAGAGGTCCTAGGTACTTAATTAATGACTTATCTCCAAAAGAACCAGGAGATAGAGCAATCGCAATAAATTTAAAAAGAGACGAAGGTATATGAAAAAATATTCTATGTTCATCGGAAGATGGCAACCATGGCACGCAGGTCATAGATGGTTAATTGACCAAAGATTAAATGAAGGTAAAAACGTTTGGATAGCTATTAGAGATGTAGAACCTAACGATAACCAACCGTGGACACCCCACGAAGTTATGACGAATATTCAAAAAGAATTGAATGATTTAATTCAAGAAGGTAGGATATTTATTAGTATAGTTCCAGACATAGAGTCTGTCAATTATGGAAGAGGAGTAGGATATGAAATTATCGAACATGTACCTCCTACAGATATTAATGAAGTATCAGCTACTAAAATTAGAGCTGAGTTAAGAAAAGATGGTAAGTTATAGAAGACACGCACTTAAAACAGTCACTTGGAGAATAGTTGGAACATTAGATACGTTTATCTTATCTTGGATTATTACGGGTAGTGTAGAGATTGGGGCTACTATAGGAGCAGTAGAAATAGTAACAAAAATGGTTTTGTATTACTTTCACGAAAGAGTTTGGTACAATTACTTTAAATACGGAATTAATAAGAAATGATACAATTAGGAATATCTGCTTTTTACCATGATGCAGCAGCATGTATTGTTAAAGACGGTAAAGTTATAGCAGCAGTAGAAGAAGAAAGATTTACTGAAATCAAACACGACGACAGGTTTCCAACTAATGCTATAAACTGGTGTATGAATGAAGCTGGTATAGATGATTTAAATTCTATAGATGAAGTCTGTTGGTACGAAGATCCTAAAGTTAAAAAAGATAGAGTTTTAACAACGTTCAATAAGCATTTTTTTACTTCATTAAAAAATAGAATTAAATTTCTTATAAACTACTACTTTAATAGTCCAAAAAGACTGCTCAAAAATAATTACGAGTATACAGGTAAAGTAAATTATATTAGTCATCATTTATCTCATGCAGCTTTTAGCTACTACACTAGTCCGTATAAGGAAGCAGCTATTCTTACAGTTGACGGAGTAGGTGAATGGGAAACAATCACTATTTCTCACGCATTCGAAGATAGGATAGTAAAAAAACTATCTATAAACTTCCCTCACTCATTAGGAATGCTATATTCTACCGTAACAGCATTTTTAGGATTTAAACCTAATGAAGGAGAGTATAAAGTAATGGGTCTGGCACCATTTGGTAACCCTGATAAGTACTTTAAACAGTTAGATTCTATTTTTACTAGAACATCTAATAAATTTACAATAGATCAAAAATACTTTACTTGGGAATACTCTGATAAAATAATGTTTAATATAGAATTTTGTCACTTACTTAAATTACCACCTAGATTTAAAGAAGAAGAAATAACTCAAGATCATAAAGATTTAGCAGCAGCACTACAAAAAGTCTACGAGAAGGAATTCTCCAGACTAGTAAAGATATCTAAAAGGTTAACTGGTAGTAAGAATATATGTCTTGGAGGAGGATGTGCTTATAACGGAGTAGCTAATATACTAGCTTATAGAGACTTTGACTCCGTTCATATACCTTTCGCTCCATCTGATGCTGGTTCAGCCATTGGTGCTTGTTTAGAAAGCTTTAAAGGCGATGTGAGAGACAATACTAATCCGTACTTAGGTCCAAAGTATAAGAAAGAAGAATTGAGAAATACCTTTAAAAAATTTGATGATAAAATATACCATTTTAAATGTTCAGATAAATATTTAACTAAGAAAGCAGCAGAATATATTTCAGAACAAAAAATAATTGCTCTTTTCAAAAGTAATATGGAATTTGGAGCTAGAGCGTTAGGTAATAGGTCTATAATTGCATCACCAGAATTTGCAGATATGAGAGTTAAGTTAAATAGGGTAATTAAGAAAAGAGAAGGCTTTAGACCATTTGCTCCTTCAGTTACTTTAGAAAAAGCAAAAGATTATTTTGAAATTAACGAACCTGTACCTTACATGAATATAGTTGCTAAAAATAAAACAGAACTATTCAAAGCAGCTACTCATATCGATGGATCTTGTAGAGTGCAGACAGTAACAAAAGATATGAACCCTGAATACTATAAACTACTTAAAGAAGTTGGTAAACTAACAGGTCATGAAGTTATACTAAATACTTCCTATAATTTAAAGGATCAAACAATTACTAGATCACCTAGACAAGCTATAGAGAGGTATTTAAACTCAGATATTGATATATTAATTATAGACAACTATTTAATTAAAAAAAAATGAGCGATAAAAACAAAGAAATTAAGGAAACTGAAGAAGAAAGGTTAGAAAGACTTTTTCAAGAAAAATTAAAAGAACTAAAAAAAAGAGACCCTTTTACTTATAAAAATTTCTAAAATGCATATTATAGGGACTAGTAAAGTTAGATTTGTTTCTTTACAGAAAAATGGTAGTACTTCTTTAAGAGTTATGCTTAAAGGCAATAAAAGTATCAAAGGTTGGTATACTTCTGATCAAGATACTAACCATAAGTACCCTTATAAAGAATCTGCTCTTCTAGATAAAAAGATTACTTTTATTTTTCCATTAAGAGACCCACTAGCTAGAAAGAAAAGTACTGTATTGCAAAAAATTCATGCTAAGTATCATGCTGTTTCTAATATAAAAGATTTAGAAAAGCACATTAAAAATTACTTATTAAAATTTTCTAAATACCAAGATGAATTAAATTATTGGCACTGTAGTTTATATAGGGATTTTATAAAAGATATTTTTAAAAAAAAGAGAGAAATTAAAGCTAATATTATATTTATAGATATTAAAACTTTATCTTCTTGGCAACTAAACAAATTTTTATGTAAACTAGACCCAAGTTGGAAGGATATTATAATTCCTCATGAAAATGCATCTACTAATAATGTATTTAAAGAGGCTGTAATGAATATTATTACAAAACTCTCCCAAGATAAGGAATCAGGGGTATTAGACTGGTTTGATAGTAAAAATTGGGATCTAGCTAACTCTTATGAACTATTAGAAGTAATTAAAAAAAGCGAATACTTTTATTCACCTGGTAAACTCATTGGAATAAAAAATAAAGATAATAGTTGTTTACTATAAAAAGTATTCTTATATTGTATAATGACAATAGTGTCGTAGCACCACTTTAAAAACACCACATGGTAGAAAAAGAATTAAAAGACTTAGAAGGTAGACAGCAAAAAAATAGCGAATACCTTAATGATAAAGTATCATTAGAAAAACAAGAACTACCTGATGCATACTTACATCAGAGAATAAGCTTTATTAAATCCGGAATTAGATTAGCAGCATGCGCTTTTGGGTTCTTCGGTATGTTTGAAATAGGGTTTATTGGCTTATTTTTAGCAGAAATAGTAGGAATCGGAGAAGAATTAGTATAGTTATGCATAGTAAAATAAAAAAATATAAAAAAGTACCTGCTAGACATATATCTACTAAGGTATTTGACGGATTTTCTACTGTATTCAGACAGTGGAAAGCAACTACTACTCATTGCCAGTACTTACACGGTTATGGAGTATCATTTAAATTATGGTTTGAAGGAGATTTAGATGAAAGAAATTGGGTATGGGATTTCGGCGGAATGAAAAGAGCTAAGGGAAAGATAGATGGAAAGACTCCTAAAGCTTGGTTTGATTATATGTTTGATCATACTATGATAGTAGCTGAAGATGATCCGTTTTTAAATTCCTTTTTAAAAATGGGAGAAGCAGGAGCTGCTCAAGTAAGAGTAGTAACAGCAGTAGGAGCAGAAAGATTTGCTGAATTTATTTATAATAAAGTAAATCCTTTTATAGTAAAAGAAACCAAAGAGAGGGTAAAAATTATCAGAGTAGAATTTAAAGAACACGGTAAAAATTCAGCTATATATGAGCCAGAGCAATCGTATTGAAGATTTCGATAAGAACTTACCTATAGTAGAGATCTATACGGCAGTTCAATCCGAAGGTTCTAGAGCAGGATATCCTACAGTAGTAATTAGAACTACAGGATGTACTCATAGATGTTACTTTGGAGAAGGAGGATGGTGTGATAGTTGGTATACAAGTATTCATCCGGAAAAAGGTCAATTTACCTTTAACGATATTATTAAGATGTATGATGATAATCCTCATATATCAGAAATGATGTTAACTGGAGGATCTCCTACTATGCATGCAAAATTAGTAAATGAATTAACACACTTAGCACATGATAGAAATATTGTTATTACTATTGAGACTGAAGGTAGTCATTTTATTGCTACTGATTACCCTATTGACTTGCTTTCTATTAGTCCCAAGTTTAGTAATTCTGTACCCGTTGTGGGCGTTGAGACACCTCAGGGCAGGATAACAGACGAAAGAATGATAAAGCAACATAATAAGTTCAGACTTAATTATGAAGCAATTAAAAAAAGCATAGATTATCACAAAGATTATCACATCAAACCTGTTTGGGATGGTGTAGATAAGGATGCTTTAGTAGAGATTTTAAATTGTATTAACACTTTAAACGTTCCACAGGAAAAGGTCTGGTTTATGCCAGCTGGTGATTCTAGAGAAGCATTATTTAAGTCTTACCCTATATTATTTGATTGGGTTAGAGATAATGGCTACAGGATGACTTGGAGACCTCATATTATAGCGTTTGAAGATCAAAGAGAGGTTTAATGGAAGTAGCAGTATTAACTGAGATAATAAAAGAAACAGAAAAAAATTGGCGATTCGTATTTGAGTCGCCATTATACGATAAAATAGATTTCGTAGCAGGACAATTAGTACAAATACATGCTAATATACCAGGAGAAGATCTACCTGTAGTAAGAAATTATTCAGTGGCTTCCTGGCCTGACGGTACTAATAAATTTGAATTGATTGTCACTTACCTAGAAGGAGGTAAAATGTCTGAATACCTATTTGACTTTATTCAAGTAGGAGATGAAATTTTATATAAAGGCCCGATGGGTATATTTACTCTACCGCAAGATTTAACACAAAGAGATGTAATATTTGTCTCTACTGGTTCAGGGGTTTCTCCTTTTAGATCGATGATTAATTATATTTATGAAAATAAAGTTCCTTTTAAAAATATTAAATTATATTTTGGTACAAGAAGAACTGAAGACATAGTTTATAAAGAAGAATTTGAATATCTTGAAAGAGAACTTGATAACTTTGAATATATACCAGTATTATCTAGAGAAAAAGATACCGGATTTAAAGAAGGTCATGTTCATAAACACTATTTAGATATAATAGATAAAGCTACTGATAAACCTTTAGTTTATTTTTGCGGATGGAATATAATGATAGAAGAAGGTAGAAAAGAACTAAAAGCAAGAAACTTTCAGATGATGAAAGACATAAGAGTAGAAATATTTGGATAAAGTATGTTACTAGAACATAAAAACTTTTATAAAGAGAATGGATATGTAATAATACCAGGTTCTGAATTTCTTAATAAAAAAGATCATTCTAAACTGTTAAATGTTTCGGATAAGCTTATTAACAATATTACTCAAGGTGATGATAACTGGGTATATAATACAAATGGTACTGTCAATAAACTTCAAGGTGCAGTAACAGTTGAACCGGAATTTTTAAAATTAGCTAAAAACAAAAGGTTAGTTGAAATTGCTCAATCAATTACAGAAATTGGTTCAAATGTAGACTGTTACATTAGTAAGTTTTTTCCTCAACAAAAAGGAGGAAGTTCTACTTTATGGCACCAAGATAACTTTTACTTTAACGGATCTCCAGATAATATAGTAAGCTGCGCAATTTACCTTACGGATACTAATGTAGATAACGGGTGTCTTAGAGTAGCAAAAAATACACATAACTTAGATAGTTTTTTAGAACATACTTCTTCAAGCGGCATTGAAGGTATAACCTGGATACCAGATGAGATAATTAATGAATACGAAATAGTTGACTTAGTAGAAAAAGGTCCCTATGCAGTATTTTTTAATATTAATATCGCTCATGGTTGTTATACTAACACTACTAATAAAAATAGGTATTCACTTGCTTGGGAGTATATAGATTCCAGTAACAACAGCGTTATCGATTCTAAAGATAATTGGTGCGATAGAACATTAGTAACTCCTAAATATTTATTTTGATCACTCAAAGATTTAATAAACCTATTGAATGGAATAAAAAGAAAGCAAACCATTCTTTTTTAGGGTTAGCTGAACTAATACTAGATTTAAAATTATTTTTAAAACATAATGAGTTTAAAGGTTCATCTATGATAGAGATCGGCAGCTATATGGGAGAATCAACAATGATGTTTGCTTCTTCTCAGCTGTTTAATAAAGTGTATACTATAGACCCACATCAAGGTAAAGAACCGTTTAACTCTATATCAGGATTGTCTTGGAAAGATATCAAAAAAGAATTTAATATTAATACCAGATATTTCGATAATATAGAATTAATACAAGAATACAGTCAATACTGTTTTAATAAATTCGAAGATAATTCTATAGACTTTCTATATATTGATGCTAATCATAATTACTTATCAGTAAAAAGTGATTTAGAACTTTACATTCCTAAACTTAAAGGTAACTGTGTTATAGCTGGTCATGATTACTGTAATATTAAATGGCCTGGAGTTATACAAGCTGTTAACGAAGTATTAGGTGAACCCACTAAGGTTTATCAAGATACCAGTTGGGTTTACTTGAAAAAAGAGATACTATAATGATTTTATCTACCGTATGTATTGGAGAAGACTGGTGTAAAGAATACTCAGATAATATTAATCAACTTGCTTCTGAACACAGAGTATATGTACTAACAGATTACCCTCAGTACTTTAAAAAATGTATTACTTCTATATACCATAGAGAAGACTTTAGTTATTTTGTAAAATTAACTAGTTTACTTAAAATATGTATAAATAATAAACAAAGAGTTACACATTTCGATGCAAACAAACTAAATCACGAAAGTTTTCAACTTTTAATTAATAAAGATAATCAACCGTTTAAGAGTGATACTATTTACTGTGCTGAGATATTTTTTAATGAAGCTTATCCTTTGAGTGTTGCTCATAGAAATCCTACTTTAGCTACTCTTACTGAAGGTATAAAAGAAATTGGGTGTGATTTTGATAAATGTAATTATATAGATGAAAAAATTATATCTATACCATATATACAAGAAACACCTCTTCTATGCAAACATATACTCTCAGTACAGCACCTTTGGGAAAAACTATACCCCCAAGGTAAAATATGGCATGGAGAGCCACATGATAATACCGGTACTCACGAATCTAATAAGTGGTCAAAACAAGGTTGCGGATACGGTGAAGGAGGAGCATTATCTGTTTTTGTAAAAAAGTTAAATATCAACAAGGAAATTATAAGACCGAATTATAAATCTATAATTTAGTTGTTTATTATAAAAATTAATCTTATCTTAATATATTATGACAGTAGAATTATACACCATGTTAAAAACATCTGCAGAAGCAGATAAAGCAAAAGCATTATTATCATTAGAGTTACTAGGAAATAAAGCAGTCGGTATAGGGGATCATTCAACAGAAGATTTCTATAAAAATGCTGAAGAAGCATTAATTATGTTAGTAGACGCAGATGATAAATTAGCAGCATTAGAAAAGTATTATAAGGTCTAATGAGTCATATAATCGGCAGTAAATGCATAGAAACTAAGGATGGTGCATGTATACTGGTTTGTCCAATAGAAGATTGTATAATCGAAGCGGAAGAATCAATGTATATCAACCCTGAAACGTGTATTGACTGCGGAGCTTGCATCTATGAATGCCCGGTAGAAGCAATCTATGACTCAGAAGAAGAAGCAATAAAAGAAGAGGGCACTAACAAATATGTAAAGAAAAATTATGAATTTTTCGGATTTAATTATGAAAACACTTAGATTACTAGTTTTACTAGCACTAATGGGATGTTCCAGTGAAGGATTATCCCAAGAACGTAGAGAATGCTGTGAAGACCTTACCGTCGAGACACCTATTTTCACTGTATTTTACTCAGAGAGTAAACAACAACCTATTACACTTACCTATTTATCTACAGACCGAGTTAAAAACGTAGATAGAGGTTCTATGAATTTCAGAACAGAAAAAGATTACTACACTTCTGACAACAACGACTACAAAGGTACTCCTTATGACAAAGGTCATTTAGCACCTGCCGCTACTTTTTCTGATTCCTACGAAAACTTAAGACAAACATTTTCATTCCTTAACTGCGCATTGCAGAAAGATAAACTTAATAGAGGAGCATGGAGATTATTAGAACAAGAAGAAAGAGTATGGGACGATGAACAAGATTTGGAAATTACCATTAACGTTATATTTTCAGACTCAGTTATGGCAAATGGAGCTACTTTACCTTCAGGTTTCGAAAAACACATTAAATTTCTAGATGACAACACAACAAAGTGTTTCTATTTCCCTAACGAAGATCCTACAAAGGACTGGGAAGAATATGAAGTAAATTGTAATGACTAAAGACGTATTTATTACACTTATTAAAGAAAAGTTGGAAGAAGTAGATACTTCGGATAATAATACAGTTGCTTATCAACTGCATCCGATGTGGACTATGACTACAACCTAAAGGTTATATATTGTTTAACATAAATTTTAAAAAATGAGAAAACTCGTTTCGTTACTTTTAGTTTTAGGAGTAACAATGACTTATGGTCAAGAGAGACAACAAGTATTAGATACTGTTGTAGCTCAAGAATTACAAGAAGTAGTAGTAACTTCTGGAGTAATCACTGTCGCTAAAGATAGAAAGACACCGATTGCTTTAAGTACAATTTCTGCTGCGGAAGTTCAATTGAAAGTTGGTAACTTAGAGTTCCCAGAAATCATGAACAACACACCTGGAGTCTATGCTACAAAACAAGGAGGGGGATACGGAGATAGTCGTATTACCTTGAGAGGTTTTGACCAGCGTAATACTTCTTTCCTTATCAATGGGCAACCAGTTAATGATATGGAAAATGGATGGGTCTACTGGTCTAACTGGCAAGGTTTAACAGACGTTGCTTCCGGTATTCAAATACAAAGAGGATTAGGTGCCTCATCATTAGCAGTTCCTTCAGTTGGTGGGACTGTTTCTATTTTCACTAAGAGTGCTGAGAAAGCAGAAGGTGGATCTTATTCTACTGTTGTAGGTAATGACGGATATTTTAAAAATACTGTCTCTTACAATACAGGTTTAAGTGACAACGGATGGTCTTCTTCATTCTTGCTATCAAAATGGCAAGGTGATGGATATATCTACAACACTTCAGGTGAAGGTTGGACATATTTCGGAGCTGTCGGTTATTCACCAGATGACTCTAAGCATTCGTTAAACTTCTCTTTACTAGGAGCCGGACAATGGCACCATCAAAGAGATGTATGGGTATCTATTAGAGATTATCAAAACTTCGGAAAAGAAGGAATTGATCAAAGATGGAACTCAAATGGAGGTACTTTAAATGGAGAAGAGTTCTCTATGAGAAGAAACTTCTATAACAAACCATTAGTAACATTTAACTGGGATTATGATATCAGTGATAATGTAAAATTAGCAACATCTTTCTACGGCTCAGCTGGTAGAGGTGGTGGAACAGGTCCAAGAGGTAGAAACTACTACAATGCGGAGACTGATATTTTACCATTCAGAAAAGATTTAACAGAGCACTACTTAGAAAATGGTAGAGGTTCAAGAGATGCTAATGGATTTATTGACTACGATGCAGTAGTTGCATATAATCAGTCAAGTACTGGTCCTTACTCTGGAGGTATCTCTAGATTTGGAGGACTAAAGATTGGTTCTAACGGATTTAAAGATGATGGAGTAAACAGAGCTGCTTTAGTAAGAAGAGCTTCTATGAACTCACATGACTGGGTTGGAGCTATTTCTAAATTAACTATCGAAAATGGTAAATTTACTCACAGTATTGGAATCGATGTAAGAGATTACACAGGATACCATTACAGAGTATTAAACAACTTAATGGGATTAGATGGATACTATTCTACTGGTAATAAAAACTCAGGAGGACAGATCATTGAAAATACTATTGAGGCAAGTCCATTTAAAGATACAGGATTAAATGGTCCTAAAATAGACTACTATAATGTAGGTAAAGTAGGATGGCAAGGAGTTAACTTCTTAACAGAATACGCTAATGATAAACTTACAGCAGTAGTACAAGCTGGTTACTCAAATAAATCATTCCAAAGAATAGATTACTTTGATTCTCCAACTAACTATGAGTCAGATACCAAAAATGTAGACGGTGGATACTTTAAAGGTGGTGCAAACTACAATTTAGATGATCAACAAAACGTATACTTTAATGCAGGTATCATTTCAAGACAACCAGATTTCGGAGCTGTATTTCCTAACTATGCTAACTTTGTAAACCCAGATTTACAGAATGAAGAGATTCAATCAGTAGAATTAGGATACGGATTTAGAAGTTCGGCAGTTAATTTAAAAGTTAACTTATACTCTACTAACTGGGGTAACAGATTTGTTCAAAGAAGCTTATCTAACTCACAAGGTGTAGATGGATCAGCTCAATTTAAGGACATTGATGTAAGACATAATGGAATTGAAATTGAAGGTACTTACAGACCTACAGGATACTTTAAACTTAAAGGTATGGTATCTATTGGAGACTGGAAATATACAAAAGATTTCGATGCTGAATTATTCGATGATAATCAACAATCTATTGGTACTGGAACTTTATATCTTAAGGATGCTAAAGTTGGAGATGCTGCACAGTTTGTTTCTTATATAGAAGCAGATTATAGATTTGATAAATTTAATGTAGATCTAGGATATAGATTTGTAGATAATTTATATGCTGATTATTCAATTACAGATGCTGAATTTACTAATCCAGGTAATAAAGGAGCTTTA
>Ga0233402_1000556_pt1 | contig 13906 bp, 12 predicted proteins | sample 54DmetaG_FD_182705 | JGI IMG/M metagenome (GOLD analysis project Ga0233402, IMG submission 182705) | Seawater microbial communities from Monterey Bay, California, United States - 54D | ecosystem: Environmental > Aquatic > Marine > Coastal | place: USA: California | collected 2016-11-11 | reverse complement strand
GAACCATTTGGTTGATCATATGTGCCATGGTTTTCGGCGGTATTATGGATGCCATTGGTGCATTGAAGGCAATTAGCGCAGCCCTATTGAGTTGGGCAGAATCGACCTTTCAATTGTTTGCCAGCACAGTTGTTTCCTGTTTGGCCATCAACGTGACGGCCTCTGATCAATACCTGTCTTTGGTGGTGCCTGGAAAAATGTTCCAACAAGCCTATAAAGATCGCGGTTTAGCACCTGAAAATTTAAGTCGTACACTAGAAGACTCGGGTACGGTTACTTCTGTTCTAGTGCCATGGAATACTTGTGGTGCCTATCAATCTGGTGTATTGGGCGTTTCTGTTGCAGACTATTTTATTTACGCTATTTTTAATTGGTTAAGTCCATTTACCACACTGCTGGTTGCTGCTATTAGACATAAAATAAAGGAACTGAATTCCTAGCATCAAGAATTGTTATCATTAGATAAATAATTAAAATATTAGAATTCCATTAGTGCTGCTTAATTGTTTAATTTTGAAGTTCAAACAAAAAACAAAATATTATGGCTATTGTAGGAAAAAAATTCCCAGATTTAACAGTAAACGCAATGAATGAAATGGGTGACACCATTCAAATAAACGTGCTAGAGGAAGCCGTAAACAATAAGAAAAAAGTATTGTTGTTCTGGTATCCTAAAGACTTTACATACGTATGTCCTACCGAACTTCATGCGTTTCAAGAAGCGCTTCCTGAATTTGAGAAGCGCAACACTATTGTAATTGGCGCATCTTGTGACACCGCAGAAGTACATTTTGCATGGCTAAACACACCCAAAGACAATGGCGGTATTGAAGGCGTGACCTACAACCTCCTTGCGGACAGCAACCGTAACTTATCTACCATCCTCGGTATTTTAGACGGTACTGACCATACGTATAGCGACGAATATGATGCTGTACTTATGGAAGGTGATAATGTGCCCAACCGTGCTACGTATCTGATTGACGAAGACGGCATTGTACAACACGAAGGTGTAAACAACAAGCCCATCGGACGTAATGTTGCTGAGTTTATTAGAATTGTGGATGCGCTAGCACACAACCAAAAGCACGGTGAGGTATGCCCCGCAAACTGGGAAGAAGGCAGTGAAGCTATCAATGAATCAAGCGACAGCGTTGCGTCATATTTAAGCAAAAAATAAGATGATTAACGAGCTGACAGACGATAATTTGGCTGAAATTTTAGCTGCACACGATACGGTATTGGTACAGTATTCTGCAGGCTGGTGTGGCAATTGCCGCATCATGAAGCCAAAGTTTAAGAAAATGGCTGCAGAAAATCCGAATGCTTATTTTGTGTTGGTTGACGCAGAAAAAAACCCAGCATCTAGAAAACTTGCTAATGTGGACAACTTACCCACTTTCGCTGGCTTTAAGCAGGGCGCATTTGTAAATCAAGTACAGACAAACAAACTTGACGTATTGCAATCTTTTGTTAATGAAGTTACCGATAATTAAACACCTAACTGAATTTATTCAGGAAAACGATGAAGATTTTGTAGTGGAAGCTGCAGAAACGTTAGAATCGCTCACCGAGGTGGCTTCACTCAAGGAAGAGGAACTTGATGTTATTGGAGAGCTTATTTCCAATATGTATGGCGCTCTCGAAGTAAACAAGAAAATTCAAGAAGGTGTTGCGCCTAAACAAGCCTTGAATGACTTTATGAAGCGCGTACTTGGATCAATAGATAAGTAAACCATTCAAGACGAGAACAAAACCCGATATCGCTATCGGGTTTTTTTATTGTATTTTTGATGTTGCATATGGTCAAGAAATCTAAATTTCGCATCAAAGCATTAAGTAGACAGCAGCAAATCGTTTGGGGAGCCTTTTGTATTCTCTTCTCGGGCTTACTCTTGATTGCTTTTGTTTCCTTTTTCAGTTCTTGGAAAACAGACCAAAGTGCCCTTGCGGTTTTGGGCAGTAGCGATGTGGTTGTAGAAAACAGCATTCGAAAGCTTGGAGCTAGCCTAAGCCACTTATTTATATATCAAGGCATGGGAATCGGTGCCTTTGCTATGGCACTAATGCTGCTCGTTACTGGAATAAGCAACTTCTTCAACACGGCAACACACAAGTTGGCCTCAAGATGGATGTGGACTATTATTTTCGCACTATGGCTTGCCGTCAGTATGGCCTTATTGTTTCCACAAAATCCGCTGTTGAGCGGTATCATTGGCTTTGAAAGCAATCTTTTCATGTTGCAATACATCGGTCCGTTTGGTGTCGTTAGCATATTATTACTTATCTGTATTGCCTTCATGGTCTATCAGTTTAAATGGAAACCTGAGGAAGTTCAGTTATTTAAACGCAAAGCGCCCAAGCCCGAAGAGGATGTCCAAGAAATTACTGAGCCCGAAGCGCCTGCGCAAGTGGTATTTGATGTTGACAAAGATCAAAAAGAGGCACCACCAAAAGCAACCAAGCCCGCTGCAACAAAAGCAGCTAAGCAAGCTGATGATGACATCAAGCTTTCACTTGAAACAACCGAGGAAGATGAGGTCGTAAAAAAAGCAAAGAAATTGGTAGCAGATTTTGGCGAAGTAGACCCAACGCTAGAACTCAAAAACTTTCGCTCCCCCACCGAGTCTTTGCTTAAAAGCTATCCACACGAAGGTATCACAATAAACGAGCAAGAACTTGAGGAAAACAAAGAACGCATAGTTGATACCCTAAAGAATTATCAAATTGGCATTGCCGACATCAAGGCTACTATTGGTCCAACGGTAACGCTCTATGAAATTGTCCCTGCTGCTGGCGTACGGGTGTCCAAAATTAAAAACCTAGAAGATGATATTGCACTATCGCTTTCAGCCTTGGGTATTCGAATCATTGCCCCTATTCCTGGAAAAGGAACCGTAGGAATTGAAGTACCCAACAAGAACGCAACTATCGTATCTATGCGCTCGGTAATTTTGGCAAAAAAGTTTCAAGAAGCGGAAATGGAACTACCCCTTGCACTTGGAAAAACCATCAGCAATGAAACGTTTGTGGTTGATTTAGCCAAGATGCCTCACTTACTAATGGCAGGTGCTACTGGTCAGGGTAAGTCTGTTGGATTAAATGCGATTCTGACTTCACTATTATACAAAAAGCATCCTGCAGAGATTAAATTTGTCCTTGTCGACCCAAAAAAGGTGGAACTTACTCTTTTCAATAAAATTGAGCGGCACTATTTGGCAAAACTTCCCGATGCAGAAGAGGCCATCATCACAGACAACAAGCAAGTTATCAATACCTTGAATTCACTCTGTATTGAAATGGACAAGCGTTATGATATGCTTAAGTCTGCCATGTGTCGCAACATAAAGGAATACAACACGAAGTTTAAAGACCGTAGACTAAACCCACACGACGGCCATGCATACCTGCCCTATATTGTTTTGGTTATTGATGAATTTGCAGATTTGATCATGACAGCAGGCAAAGAGGTGGAAACTCCCATTGCGCGTCTTGCGCAGTTGGCTAGAGCCATTGGCATACATTTGATTATCGCTACCCAACGTCCTTCTGTGAATGTCATTACAGGATTGATAAAAGCCAATTTCCCAGCACGTATTGCCTTTAGAGTAACATCAAAAGTAGATTCACGTACCATTTTAGACAGTGGTGGTGCAGATCAGCTTATTGGGCGTGGTGACATGCTATTCACTCAAGGAAACAACTTGATTAGGCTGCAATGTGCCTTTGTTGATACTCCAGAAGTAGAAAAACTTACGGATTTTATTGGGGCTCAACGTGCTTACCCCGATGCACATCTATTGCCCGAATATACTTCTGAGGAGAGTAGCACAAGTAGCGACAACAATATTGAAGACAGAGACCCCATTTTTAGAGAGGCTGCTGAAGTAGTTGTAAACGCGCAGCAAGGTTCGGCATCGCTTTTGCAACGTAAACTTAAACTGGGCTACAACAGAGCAGGAAGGATTATTGATCAACTAGAAGCTGCTGGTATTGTAGGCCCGTTTGAAGGAAGCAAGGCGCGTGAGGTAATGTATCGAGATGTTATTTCACTCCACGAATTTTTAGAAAATGAAAAAGCAAATTAACGTACTTTTAATCCTACTCATCAGTAGTATTACGCTTGGGCAAGAACAGCAGCGCGCCGAAGCTTTGCTGGATGAGGTTTCTGAAAATTTGGCGCAATTCAACAATATTGCAATTACCTTTACTTACGAATTGGTCAACAGAAAAGAATTGATACAACAAAAAGAAAAAGGCTCGTTAATAGTTGAAGGAGATGCCTACCTCCTCAAACTTATGGGAATTGAACAACTTAGTGATGGCATCAATAAACACACCATAAATGCAGATAACGAAGAAGTGCTTATTGAACCCCTAAGTAATGGTTTTGACGAGGGTTTAAGTCCTTCTAAAATATTTTCATTCTACAACCAGGGCTATCGTTTTGAATGGGACATTCTGCAACCCCTGTATGGTGGCAGGAAAATTCAATACATCAAGCTGATACCCATAGACACTTATGCCCAGGCATCCTATTTACTACTTGGTATAGACACCAAAACAAAAAATATCTACAAGCTAATTGAAGTTGGGAATGACGGAACAGAAACAACGCTTACCATAGGGTCTTTTAAAACCAATATAGAAATTCCAACAAACACCTTTGTGTTTTCGGCATCAGATTATCCAAATTACTACATCGATAGGTTTTAATGAAAATTTCGCTGCTAGATCGTTATATTTTGAAAAGCTACCTCACAGTCTTGGTGAGTTTCTTTTTTATTTTGATGTTTATATTCATCATTCAAACCGTTTGGGTATTTATAGACGAGTTTGCAGGAAAGGGTCTTGACGTAAGTGTATTGTTACGCTTTCTTTTATATTACTCACCCAAGCTCATCCCCTTAGTGCTTCCGCTCACCATATTGTTGGCATCTATCATGACCTTTGGCAACTTTGCAGAGCGCTACGAGTTTGCCGCCATGAAATCGGCAGGAATCTCGCTGATGCGTGCCATGCGCCCGCTGATTATTGTAAACAGCATTGCGTGTTTGGCTACATTTTATGTTTCCAACACAGTAATTCCTTTGGCGGAATTTAAAACATACAACCTTAGAAAAAACTTATCAAAGATGCGTCCGGCGTTGGCTATTACTGAGGGGATGTTTAACGACATAGGCGAAAGCAACATCAAAGTAGGTCGTAAGTATGGAGAAAACGACAAACTCTTGGAAGACGTCATCATCCATGAAAAATCTAAAGACAAGGTCAATCACATTGTGATTAAGGCGGAGAGAGGTGAATTGAGAAGTGATGAGTTGCAGGAGGGCTTACAATTAGTGCTTTACGATGGGTATCGGTACGAAGAGGTAAAACAAAAAAAGAACAAGAAAAAACATCCGCATAACAGGATTGCTTTTCAACAGTATACCATGAATATTGACTTGCGTTCATTTAACGATATTGATTTAAATGAAACCAACTACAACAACACCTACAAAATGCAAAATGTAGCCGAATTATCAGAGAGTATTGATTCCCTTTCTGTTGGCTTTGTTTCGGAAATTGAAGGTTTTGCAAATACGGTATATTTGCGCACTGGAATCAAGTCTCTCGATAGAAATAAAACAACGCTTACACCCAGTACTTTTGAAGGAACCAAGGCTTTTTTAGAAACTTTTGAAACAAGTCGAAAGGCGCGAATAATTGCAGCAGCCAAAAGAAATATTGATATGCAGCTAAGCAACTTTAACAATCAAAAGAATCTGTTTTTTATTAGAGAAAAGATTATCAACCTGCATCGCCTTTGGCGAGATGATAAATTTGTCAATGCCTATGCAGCCATTATGTTGTTTTTTGTTGGTGCTCCACTTGGGGCCATCATTAGAAAAGGTGGTTTTGGATTGCCTATAGTAGTGGCACTGATTATTTTCCTAACCTATCACTTTGCAGGAACACTATTCAAAAACAGCGCTGAAGATGGAAGCTTACATCCTTTTTGGGGTGCATGGCTCATATCACTCGTGCTAACAGCTGTTGGTTTAGTAGCAACCGTTCGTGCTAGTAGGGATAAATCTGTATTTGATTTAGAGCGTTTGAAGTTAAACATCAAAACGCCCTTTGTATTGTTAATGAAAAAAATTAAAAATGGAAAATAGTATTCGTCTCGACAGCGTTGAAGCGGCAATTGAAGATATCAGAAATGGCAAGGTTGTAATCATCGTTGATGATGAAAATCGAGAAAACGAAGGCGATTTTGTCGGAGCTGCTGAAATGGTCACTCCCGAAATGATCAATTTTATGGCAAAGGAAGGTCGTGGACTGATTTGCACGCCCATAACGGAAAAGCGCTGTAAAGAACTGGACCTATATCCAATGGCAAGTAACAATACAGACCCCATGGGAACCGCCTTCACGGTTTCAATAGACCTCAAGGGAGATGGTGTTACGTCTGGTATTTCGGTTGCTGATCGAGCCAAGACTGTACGCCGACTTATCAATCCAGAAGCAAAATCAGAAGACTTTTTAAGACCCGGGCATATATTCCCCTTGGCCGCCAAAGAAGGGGGTGTATTACGAAGAACAGGCCACACAGAAGCAGCTATTGATGTCGCTCGATTAGCTGGCTTCCAACCTGCTGGGGTTATTGTAGAAATAATGAACGAAGATGGCACTATGGCGCGTATGCCCCAGCTTCAAAAAATTGCCAAAGCATTTGACCTCAAATTAATTTCTATTGAGGACTTGGTTAGCTATCGCATGAAGCACGACAGTCTTATTGAATTACAAGAAGATTTTGATATCGAAACAGCCTATGGCACTTTCAGACTTCGTGCATATCACCAGAAAACCAACAATCAAATACACATTGCACTAACGCTTGGAAACTGGGAAAAAGATGAGGCCGTTTTAACCCGAGTACACACCCATCAGCTAAACAGTGAGTTGGCAGGAATTCTAAATCAAAAGAAAGAAAGTACGCTTGAGAAAATATTTAAAGGAATTCAAAAAGAAGGCAAAGGCGCCATCATCTTTATCAATCAATTGCAGCCTGCCAATAAGTTACTCGATCAAATAAAGGCGCTAAAAAGCACGACTCAGGATGCACCTAAATTCGATGAAAAGGATTTTGGTATTGGCGCACAAATGATTCATGCGGTAGGCATCAGCAACATCAAATTACTCTCCAACAGCGATAAAATTAAACGTGTGGGTATGTCGGGCTATGGCTTGAAAATTGTTTCTTACGAAAACTATTAGAACATACCGCCTCCATTATTTTTCTCATCACGATCACGCTGTCTGCGCGATTTAGCTTGAAACTTGCTGCTCCCAAAGCGGTAATTAAACCCAAGCTGAACCGTTTGACTCTCCCAATAGAATTTGCCATTTTGAGGATAAGGCAGACGTCCTTCAAAACCAAAGCGCATGGTATCAAAAACATCATTGAAGCCTAAGCTAACATTCCCTTTTCCCTTTAATACGCTTAAGCGTGCCCCTACATTTACAAAATACATGGGAAGCACATCAAATTGCAGTGTCTTATTACGTCCGCGGTAGAAAAGAAAGGCAGTTAAACTGAGTTTTTTAGTAGCCGTAAAACTGTTATACATCCTAAAATTATAGGCAACGTTATCCACCTTATTAACAATGGTTTCAATATCCTGTTCTGTAGCAACATTTATAGGCTTATTTAAGCGCTCGGCAATTCCTTTCTGGGTTTGCGAATACAAATCAAAGCTGCCGTTAATACTCCACCATGTATAAGGTTTATAATTAGATGAAATTTCAAGTCCAAAAGCTGAAGTATTATCAAAGTTGTCGTGTGTTATGATGATACGACCAGTGCTGACATCTGCCCTATCGACCAAAACTACACGGTTAATCTCATCAGTAATAAATCTGTAAAAAATACCTGATGTTAACGATCCTTTCTCAAGTCTTCGGGTGAAGTTTAGCTCGAAAGAGTTGGTGAATTGTGGACGCAACTCTTGGTTTCCGTATGACGACACCAGTGGTGTAGACCATTCTTTAATAGGGTTAATTTGTCCCACTCCAGGGCGATCAATTCGACGACTGTAACTCAACTGGTACGATTTTACTTCTGTAGGGGAATACGTCACATACATAGAAGGGTACAGTTCTGTATAATGATTTTCAAATGGAACGGTTGCTAATTTTCTCGTGCCGTCAATCAGGCTGTTTTCGTTGGCTACAGCATCAACTCGAACGCTTTCGGCACGTAAACCAAGCTGGTATGTCCATTTTTCAAGCCGCTTGCCATATGTTGCATACAGCGAGTAAATATCACGTGTATAATCAAAGTCGATATCGCGCTGGGTTATTTTCTTACCCTGCTCGTCTAGCAACTGCTGATCAGAAGAAAATAAAATCAATGAGTTAAACAAACGTGTCTCAGCGCCCAACTCGAGCTTGCTGTTTTCTGTGAGCGGGTTCACATAGTCCAAATTAATTGTTGTTCGCTCTCGTGTGGGTTTGTTTTGATCGGTATAATTTTTAAGGATCTCTGATGGGTATGTAAAAGGAACTGGTTGATCTTCGTCAAACAAATTATGATCTACCTCTAGTTCAATATTGCTGCCCTCTTTTGCGAAATCACGCTTAAAATTAAAGTTGTACTGGGTTGATTTGTTGGTTGCGTTTGCATCAAAAATTTGATGTTCATTCAATGAGGGGGTCTGTTGAAAAATTGCCTTCGAATCTCCAATGCTTCTGTTTTTAGCAGGGTTTTGACTGGTGAAAATCGAGACGGTATTTTTTTCGTTGATGTAAAAATCCAATCCTACTTTAAAAATTTGAGATGACCTATCGTCGCTAAAATCAAAAAATTGTTTGGAGTTGTTGTTTGTTCTTTGAATATTTCCATTGTTGTCATTTTTAGAAAAGTTATTGCTGTAATTTCCATAAAGATTAAACTTTCCATTGCGATAATTGAGATTCAGGCCGCTATTGAACTTTGGGTTAATATCATAACTCCAATTGGCATTTAATGATCCGTTAAAACCAAGCATCTGATTTTTATGCAGCACAATATTTATAATTCCACTCATGCCCTCAGGATTGTATTTTGCCGAGGGGTTGGTAATTAGTTCAATGGACTTTATTGCTGATGAGGGGATTTGCTTGAGCAATTGTGCTGTTGGGATATTTGAAAGCCTACCGTCGACAAGTACGCGAACGTTTTCATTACCACGCAAACTTATTGTTCCTTCTTGAGGATCAACATTCACAGAGGGTATTCCCACCATGAGCTCTGAGGCCGTTCCAGTGGCTGCCAGATCTTTACCAATTGTGATAACCTTTCGGTCTACTTTCTGCTCTATGGTAGAAACTTCAGCAATAACATTTACTTCGTCTAAGGCTGTTAAGCTTTCTTTCAGTCTAATAGTGCCTACATCTACTTTGTATTGTGGTTTTCCAATGGTCACGGGTATTTCTATGGTTTGAAAGCCTATGTATTGCACACTTAAGATGTGTTTTCCTTCAGGAATATCAACAAGCTTAAACAAGCCGTTTTCATCTGTGATGGCACCGGTAAGGGTTTTACGATCTTGGTTCAATAACAGGACATTGACATAAGGCAAAGGCGCATCAAGTGATTCATCAAATACTTTTCCAGTAAGCGTGCCATCCCTTGTTTCAGTTGGAGAACTTGCTAGCGCATAAGCAACTCCAAGGGTTAGGAATAAAAATGTTAAAAAGCGTGTTAGGCATGAGTCCATAAGTAGGTTTTTAATTTGGGGAAATAAAATAACTATGTATTAACGAGACATTATAAGATTTGTTACAAACTGCTTAATTAAAAAACCAAAGTTTAACAGACATGGCCACAACCATAACCATCATAACGGTTTTAATTACCCCCTCCCCTTTCTTGACGGCATACCTTGACGCAAAGAAAGCACCTGCAGCGTTGCCAACGGCTAAAGCGATTCCATATTTGAGGTCTATATGTCCACTTAATATAAAGGTGGCCAGTGCTGCAGTTGTGTAAATTAATACCAAGGTGACTTTAGTAGCATTGACACGTACCAGATCTAATTTGTTCACATAATTAAGAAACAACATGATGATAAATCCAATACCTGCATTGATAAAACCTCCGTATATCCCAATAAAAAAGAAAGCTACCATCGACCATATCAGCGTTTTTCCGGTGGTTCGTGCTTGAAGTAAGTCTGCCTTATAGTTGGGTTTAAAAACCATTAACACAAATACAACGATCATGATAATAGCCAAAATTTTATTGAACAAAAGACCGTCAATTTCGACAGCAATACGAGACCCTATCAGCGCACCAAAAAAAGCGGCTATACCCAAGTAAATGCTTAAAGGAAAGGTGTTTATGTTTTTACTTCGAAAGCCTAGGGTAGCAGAACTGGCAGAAACGGTGATGGCGATGCGGTTGGTTCCGTTGGCTGTTGCGGGTGGTAATCCCAAAAAAATAAGTAACGGCAGGGTAAGCAATGAGCCACCGCCAGCCATGGTATTGACAAAGCCTGCAAATAAACCAGCCCCTACTAATATGAGGATATCAAATGGAAAATCAAGCATTTAGCAAATGTACCGATAAGCAAGTTTTAAAATGGGCTTTCAGAAACAAAAAAAGAGGTTATATTTGCACCCGTTGGAGAAATGGCAGAGTGGTCGAATGCGGCAGTCTTGAAAACTGTTGAGGGTCACACCTCCGGGGGTTCGAATCCCTCTTTCTCCGCTAAAGAAAACCCTAACATTCAATAAATGAATTAGTTAGGGTTTTTAATTTATAATTTAGTCCATATTAAGTCCAAAAAAATGTTGATTAATTAAAAGGTAGGGCCAAAAAGTAAGTAAAAAAGTTATCGGAGTTTGAGTTTTTTGATTAAGTATAAAAGTGTTTTAGAATTATTTACTTTTGTAACTTATTAAATCAATACAATGAAAAAATTATTTTTAACGCTAACACTTGTATTTTTTTTTCCATTTGGAATGTCACAAGAGTTGCCTTTATATCTTCCAACTGATGGGTTAATAGCTTATTACCTATTCAATGGAAACGCTAATGATGAAAGTGGAAATGGAAATCACGGAACAATTAATGGGGCTACATTAACAACTGACAGATATAATAATGCTGATAGTGCATATGCATTTGATGGGTTTGATGATTTTATCGAAGCTCAAATTGATCAGAGCTCATCTTTTACAGTAGCAACTTGGGTGAAATTAAATCGAAACGATCAATATTTTGGATTTGTTCAACACAAAGAAAATTGCACAAGAGGTGGGGGATATATATTAGGGATTGATCCTAATGGGAATTATAGATATACTTCTTCAAATTGCGGTGAATGTCAACCAAACCCATGTGCAAATTCTTATGAAATAGGATACATAAATTCAGAGAGTGGTTTATTGTCTTCTAATTTATGGTATCATTTAATTGTTACTAACGATGGTTCTGGAAACTATGTTTTTTATCTAAATTGTGAAGTTATTGGTTCAGAAAGTAATGAAAATATGATTTTTTATTATGGAATTAAACCATTCTCAATAGGAAAATATCATGATGGATCGAATTTATTTTATTTGGATGGATCTATAGACGATATTGGATTATGGAGCAGAGCACTTACTGAACAAGAAATTCAAGATGTATATACCTCATCAACTGGTGATATTAAATTAAATGGTGTAGTAAGTGCTGAAAATAACCAGATAAGAAATGTTGCTGACCCAACTCATACTCAAGATGCAGTCACACTTGGGTTATTATTGGAAAAGATATCAAATCTTCAAGACCAAATAGATGCTTTACAATCTACTTCAGGTTCTGGAACAGTTACAGACCAAGATGGGAATAGTTATCCTTATCTGACATATGGAGACCAAGTCTGGACAGTGAAAAATGCTGAAATGGTTACTTACAGGGATGGAACGCCTATCCCACAAGTTACTGATGCAACAGAATGGGCTAATCTAACTACAGGTGCTTGGTGTTATTATGATAATGACCCAAACAAAGGAAAACTTTATAATTGGTATGCTGTTGCTGGTATCCACGACAATGATGAAAACACACCAAACAAAGAATTAGCTCCTGAAGGTTGGCATGTTCCCAGTAATGCTGAATGGACAGAACTAGAAAATTATCTTATAGATAATGGTTACAATTATGATGGAAGCACTACAGTTAACAAAATAGCAAAAGCAATGTCCTCAACCACAGGTTGGGATATTTCAACTCGTGAAGGAGTTCCTGGAAATAATCAAATTGAAAATAACTCAAGTGGGTTTAATGCTCCACCAATTGGGTTTCGAAACCAACTGGGGGTATTTTCACCAGATGGGAATACCTTACTTATATGGAAAAGGGATGAAAATGATTTAGACTCCTCTTCTCGTATTTCGATTTCAAACGACTATTTTCATACTTACTGGTTAAATAGTTTTAAAACTAAAGGTTTTTCAGTGCGTTTTGTTAGGGATTAATTTCTTTATAACTGATACATATTTGATATTATTGAGTGAAGTACACACCATATTTAAAATTAAAACGGTTGGATTACCCAACCGTTTTTTATTTAGTGAATAATTATCAATGGTAATAGGGCTTATCAAAGAATTAAACCAAAAAACAAGCTGCCAAACGGTCAGGGCTAACTTCGAGCTATATATAATAGCCTACATTTGCAGCATGATTAAAAGAACCATTATTTTCTTTTGCGGCTTTTCGCATCTATTCTACGGCGTAATTGCACTCCTCCATCCTTTTTATATTGCAGAGTTTACACGATACGGATTTGGCGATTACAGAGTGTCAATAGCAATCTTTCAGTCCTTATTGGGGATAGGAGTTCTTCTTGGCTTTTATTACAGTGCTATTGGAAAATATGCTGCCCTATTCCTTGTCTTGCTCATGGGTGGAGCACTGGCTACAAGAATATATATTGGAGATAGTGTACTACAATCTTCACCTGCTTTGGTGTACCTTATTTTAAATTTGTATATATTTAAATCACAAAAATCTTAGAAAAATGAAAGTTTTACAGAAAATTTCAATGCTTACAGTTGCCGCAGTTGTTCTTAACGTATGGTTTTTTAGGTTTGGAAAAGCCACCATATACCGAGGTGGCGATGCGACCAATATGGTAGAAGAATTTGCCGCATACGGCCTTAGCGAAACCATGGTCTACGTGGTTGGAGGTCTTAAAATATTAGCAGCCTTAGGTTTGTTAATTGGGTTGTTTAACAAAAAAACCATTATTCCTGCAGCTGGGCTTATGGCCGCGCTTATGGTGGGTGCGATTGCCATGCACTTTAAGGTTGGTGACGAAGCAATAAAATTCTTACCTGCTGGTATTATGTTTGTTTTGAGTTCGCTTGTCATTATGATTGACAAGAAACTTGCCTAAAGCTAAAACATTAGGCGCTGTTCGATTTTGATCCTTTTTCAAAATTCCAGCAGCAATTCCTTAATTAAATACTAAAAAAAATGCTTACCCTTTGGTAAGCATTTTTTGTTGCGAAATCTTAAAGCTATTAGTTATCTTTTCTAGAGTAAACCCAAAAACCACCAATCTTTCCGTCCTCTATATAAATATCAAGAATATCATACGAAGAAGTTTCTTCACCGTCAACAGTGCGTGTAAGCTTGTGACCCGTAATAACCCATTCTCCAGGCTGCCCGTCAACTTTCATTGAATAAGCAAAATACGTATTCCACTGAGGATTTTCAGCTTCAAACCATGCCGCTAAAGCATTTTTGTGACCATCAACACCTTCAATGAGGTTACCTTGAGCATCTACCACTTTAAAAGCGCCTAACATTTCTGTTGAGTCAATGTTCATTGCGGCAATTGCCTCTAGATCTTTTGCGTTGTGTGCATCTAAATAGGCGTCA
>Ga0233402_1000555_pt1 | contig 13911 bp, 10 predicted proteins | sample 54DmetaG_FD_182705 | JGI IMG/M metagenome (GOLD analysis project Ga0233402, IMG submission 182705) | Seawater microbial communities from Monterey Bay, California, United States - 54D | ecosystem: Environmental > Aquatic > Marine > Coastal | place: USA: California | collected 2016-11-11 | reverse complement strand
CAAAACCTCTGCAGGCGGAGCATTTAAGGTACCCATAGCTAAAGTACAACATTTAAAGGATGTCGTTTTTTATTTAAAAGCACATGATATTCCCACCTTGGGAATCACAGAAAAAGCAACAGCTACTATTTATGAAAGTGATTTAAAAGGTCCAGTAGCCCTTGTTTTTGGTTCTGAAGATGTTGGGATTTCAAAAGGCCTTTTAAAAACACTTTCGGATACGGCTAAACTCCCTATGACAGAAGCTATTGCGTCGCTGAATGTATCTGTAGCCTGTGGTGTTGTGTTTTATGAAATAATAAGGCAAAGGATTTAATACTATTTTTATAAAATTAGAAAAATGAAACGAACATTAACAAATTTTAAAAATATTCACAACAGAGAATGTTTAAAATTTTTAATGAGAGAACGAGTACAGCGAGTGGTTGCAAATGTTCTCTATTTAATAATTATCATAAAAACAATTAATTACTAAAATTTAAACGTGTGAAAAAGATAACTTTGATCTTCAGTATATTATTACTTTCATTCAACGCTTGGAGTCAGAGCTATGTTGACTCCACAGGTGCTGACCGATTTGCATCCACTCGTGCATTGGATGATTTTAATAGTTTAAAAAATAACAACGTCGAGGAGGAAGAGACCGAACTCGAAAACATAAAAGGCAGCATGTATTTCAATGCTACTTTTGAGGAATCAACCGTAATTTTCAATGGCAATCCTGTAGAGGAAAAAGCGCTTTTGAGATACAATTCCTTCAAAGATGAAATTGAGATTGGAAAAAATTCAGATCAAAAAAGGGCATCCAATATTTTGGTTAAAACCATCAATGTTGAAGCTCAAATTGGAGATGAATATTTCAAACCTTTTGCTTTAAACCCAAAAGACAAGGATGAATTAACTTATTTGGTGAAAATATATTCTGATGAACAGCACAAACTGTATTTACACAAAATGAAAAAATTTGTAAATGAAAAACCTGCACCTTCAGGCTTTGGAGGCTCATTACCGGCTAGGTTTGATGACAAGTTTACACTCTATTATTCTTCTAAGGCTGAAGGAACACCTTCTATATTGAAAGTTAATAAAAAATCCGTTCTCAAATTATTTCCCAACCATCTGAGCCCCCTGAAAGGCTTCATTTCAGAAAATAATCTAAAGTTTAAAACATATCAAGACGTCATTTTCCTTTTTAACAATTTTACTTCTTTACAATAAGTTTATAATTGGGTGTACTTTTTGTTTCAAACCTTTCTACTGAACTAGCTTCTTGAAGTGAGAATGCTTATTTGTTAATAAGAGGTATATAATCTAGGGCTTATTAATCGGATAATTAATTTTTTATAAAAACCTTAACATTTTAAGCAGATTATCTCTACATTTGCGACACTAAATTTATTTAAGATGAAACAAATATTAACATTAATGTCCTTTTTGCTATGCATACAAGTTGCAGTAGCACAAGGATCAATCTCGGGAAACATTACCGATGACGAAGGCGTGCCACTTCCTGGAGCTACTATTTTAGTAGCAGGTTCCAATGAAGGTACTACCTCAGACTTTGATGGAAATTTTTCTATTAGAGCAAACACTGGAGATGTATTAGACTTCAGTTATGTAGGTTACAAAACCGTGAGTGTACAAGTTGAAAACCAAGATCAAATTACAGTCGTTTTAATTGCTGATAATGAATTGGAAGAAGTTGTACTTACAGCCTTAGGTATTGAGAAAAAGAAAGATGATGATCTTTCTGGTACTTCAGTAGTTGAAGTTGACCAACTACAACGATCTGGAGAAACAGGAGTGCTTCAAGGACTTTCTGGAAAAGCTTCTGGTGTACAAATCACTAGAAACTCTGGAGATCCAGGATCGGGTGCTTACATTCAGATTCGGGGTCAAAATACTATTAATGGTAACAACTCTCCATTAATTGTATTAGATGGTGCTCCTATTTCAAATGATAATATCGGTGGATCTACTGGTGGTGTTGTACAACAATCTCGTTTAAACGACATCAACCCTGAAGACATTGAGTCAGTATCTGTTATTAAAGGTGCTGCAGCAGCTGCACTATACGGTACAGGTGCAGCGAATGGTGTTTTGGTAATCAATACCAAAAGAGGTTCTAAAGAAGCTAAAGGTTGGAGTTTTAATGTAAAAACTTCACTTTCTGTGGATCGAATCAACAGAGAATGGGACAAACAGGATACTTGGGGACAAGGATATGATGGAATCTGGTATGACGAGCCTGGAATTGGATACTTTGTAGAAAATACCGGTTTCTCATATGGTGACGAAATTGCGCTCCGATCTGGAGGTGCTGATGTTTACGATACTTCAGGCGGATATTTTGAAACTCAAAGTGGTAGACAAATTGGAGCTATTGATGAAAAAAATAGCCAAAAAACTTACAACCAAGAAAACAGAGATGCAGTATTTGGAGATGGGTACACTTGGGAAACTAACGCTAGTTTTTCATACAATAGTGAAGGATCTTCTACATATGTTTCAATTTCTAACTTAGACCAACAAGGTATCATTCAAGGTGCTTCTGACTATACTAGAAACACTTTGAAATTAAATAATGATACTCAATTGACTGATAAATTGAAAGTAAAAGTTTCTTCAACTTACACCTCAATTGATTCCAATAGAATTCAGACAGGTTCGAACTTAAACGGTTTATACTTAGGTTATTTGAGAACATCTCCTGATTATGACATCAGAGACTACAAGGGTACTAACTACAGAATTAGTGATGGGGTAACAACCGTAACTCCGAATTCACATAGAAGTTATAGAAGATCAGGAGGTTCTTACAGAACTTTCAATAATGAAACTGGATCTTTTAGTTATGCTGCACCCACTTATAACAATCCACTTTGGACGATCAACGAGCAAAAGAGTGTTAACTCTGTTGAACGTTTTTCATTTGCTCCTGAGTTGAATTATGATGTGGCAGACAACCTTAAAATTGTTGCACGTTATGGAATTGACTTCTATCAAGATAACCGAGTTGATTACTGGCCTACAGGTTCTGCGGGTGACGGTAGTAATGGTTTATGGGAAGAAAATCGTATTTCAAACAAGATTAACAACTTTAAAGTATTTGCTTTAGGAAACACTTCAATCACTGATGATATTTCTTTAGACTATACTGTAGGTTACGAAGCTAATGAAGAAACGTATAGAAGATTAGGTGCAATTGAAACAAACTTCACCAATCCTGATCAAGTTTTCTTAAACACAGGAAATACAACAAGTGAAAATTCAAATCCAGATTCTTACAATCAACTTGTAAGAAAAAATGGTGGATTTGCTGTTTTAGATTTCTCACTATTTGATGACCTTCTTGTTCAAGTTTCTGGTCGTGCTGAAACGCTATCTACTTTACCAGGTGCTGGGGTGATTTTCTACCCATCTGCTTCGGTAGGTTACAAATTAACGGATCTACTTTCAAGTGATGCTATCGATTTTGCAAAAGTAAGAGTTTCTTATGGTGAAGTTGGAATTGGTGCAAATCCTTATGCTACTTCTACTGTATATGGTCCTGGTGGCGTATTCTCAAGTTGGGGAGATGGTTTAGGTGGTTACTTGTACGGTAATCCATTTACACAATCTGCCTCTAGAGGTAATCCTGACTTGAAAGAAGAAAGAAAGAAAGAGTATGAATTTGGTCTTGACCTTAGGTTATTTGACAATGCAATTACTTTAAACGCTACTTATTACCAAAGTGAAACTCGCGATGGTATTATAGCGCTTCCAATTCCTGGATCTAGTGGATTTACAACGACACTACAAAATGCTGCTGTTATTAGTAACGAAGGGGTAGAATTTGATATTACAGGACGTATTCTAAGAACTCAAGATTTTGGAATTTCTGTTAATGCAAACTTTACTCAAAACAGAAACATTGTTGAAGACCTTCAGGGAAGTGCCTATTCCATCTTAAATGGATTTACAAGTACTTCATCGGGTATTGCAGAAGGATTTCCTTACGGTGTACTCAGATCTGGAGTATATGAAAGAGATAATGGTGGAAATTACGTTTTAAATGCAAACGGATTCCCAAATGCAGCTGCTGAAAAAGAAGTTGGTGTTGGAGATCCTAATGCTAATTTTAGAGCTGGGTTTGGTTTAAACATATACTACAAAAACCTTTCTTTAACTTCTGTCATTGAGACTTCTCAAGGAAATGATGTTTGGAATGGAACTTACGGTGTATTACACTACTTCGGTATCCACGAAAACACAGCGGTTAAAACAGTGAATGATACTGGTGGAACGATTGTAAATTCATTCGGTACTGAAATTCCTGCTGGAGCTACCTTTAGAGGGTATATTGAAGACTTTGGTGGTGGACCTGTAGCAGTTGACTCTGAATGGTGGACTACAAACGGTGGTGGATTTGGTGATGTAGGGGAACCTTTCATCATGGACGGTTCTTGGATTAAAATGAGAGAAGTAAGTTTATCTTACAACTTCACAGAAGCTTTTGTTCAAGACTTAGGACTTACAAATCTATCCTTATCTGTATCCGGTAGAAACCTTTTCTTATGGTCAGCAATCGACGGATTTGATCCTGAAAACAACTTGACAGGTGCCTCTAGAGGTAGAGGTCTTGAGTACTTCAGTAATCCTGGTACAAGCTCGTTTTTAACTACACTAAGATTACAATTCTAAAACATAAGAATCATGAAATTTAAAAATTTATATTATTTAATCTTTGCTTCACTTTTACTAGTTAATTGTGAAAGCTATACGGAGGATCTTAATGATGATCCCAATGCTTTTACTGTAGCTGCTTCTGATTTATTGATCGGACAAGCTCAGTTAGCATTGATCCAACACATGGGAAGTAATAATGCACGTTATTCTGCAGTATTTACTAACCAAATGAGTGGTGGTGACAGACAGTATCTTACATTGAATACGTATTCTCCTAACAGAGGAAACTATAATGACATGTGGAATGATACCTACACGCAGGGAATTAAGAACACTAAAATTATTTTAGCTGATGAATCTGCTGGTGGAACAATCTTAGGGATTGCTGAAATCATTCAAGGTGCTTTATTTGCTGATTTGGCTGCTTTGTACGGGGACGTTCCTTTTACTGAAGCTGTTGATGCTGAAATCATAAACCCAGTTTACGATAGTCAGGCAGCTGTTATGTCTGGTGCTATTGCACAAATTGTTTCAGGGATTTCTAAATCTGGATCTTCTTCTATTGCTGCAGGTTATGGAGGGAATCGTTTAGCTGGAGGAACTTGGGCGGAAGCAGGTAATACACTTGCTGCACGTTACAGTCTTCTTTCTGGAAATTACAGTCAAGCTATTTCTTACGCTACTAATGGAATCTCTTCTACAGCTAATGATCTTGTTTCACAACACGGAACTTCATTAGACAATAGAAACTTATTCTATCAGTTTGCAATCGATGAGAGACAAGATTACTTAGTAGCTACTGATGCTCACTCTGTAAATCTTCTTAACGGTACTACTGAAAGAGCACTAGAAACTCCAGGAAGCAGTGCTATGTTTGATAGCTACTTTTTAGTAGATGGTCAAAGAGTACTTTTGAATACCAACAATGGAGGTCGATTTTCACAAACAAGCGCGATGAAAATCGCTAGTTATGTGGAGAATCAATTGATTTTAGCTGAAGCGAAGTATAAAACTGGTGATGAGTCAGGTGCATTACAACACTTAAACAATGTAAGAGCTGATTTGAGAGTTCAATATGATGCTGCAGACGGTTTTCCAGATTCAGCTGCGAGCGGTGCAACTCTACTAAAACAAATTCTTGAAGAAAAGTATTTAGTTTTAATTGGTGAATTAGTAACGTTTCACGACTTAAGAAGAACAAGAAACTTTATTGGTGTTCCAAATAAGCCTACAGGTAGTACTGGAGCTTCGGATTTCCCTCAAAGATTTCTTTACCCACAAGAAGAAGTAGATGCGAATGATAACATTCCTTCTCCTCTTCCTGAGTTTTTTGATGTAACTGCTGCTTTTACCAGCTACTAATAAAAACTAGAATAAGTTTAAAACCCACCTTTTCAGGTGGGTTTTTTTTTGGAGTTAAATGAGTTAAAACAATAGGAGTCCAAAAGATATATTTTAATTAAAATACCTTAAAACCTTATATTCGTAAAATGAATACACCACTAGCAGAGCGCATGCGTCCAAAATCGCTTCAGGATTATTTCGGACAAGGTCACTTGGTAGGTAAAGAAGGAAGTTTAACTCAAATGATAACGAATGGAGTTTTTCCTTCACTCATCTTTTGGGGGCCTCCAGGTACAGGAAAAACAACTTTAGCACAATTACTGGCGCTTGAGAAAGAACGCCCGTTTTATCAATTGTCAGCCATTAATGCAGGGGTAAAAGAAATAAGAGAAATCATTCATAAAGCAGAAAATTCGGGAGGATTATTTTCTGGAAAAAGCCCCATTTTATTTATTGATGAAATCCATAGATTTAGCAAGTCACAACAAGATTCTTTACTAAACGCTGTTGAAAAAGGAATCATTACATTGATTGGCGCAACGACCGAAAACCCTAGCTTTGAAGTAATAAATGCTTTGCTATCAAGATGTCAAATTTATATTCTAAATGCACTTGAAAAAGAAGATTTAGAGAAAATTCTCTATTATGCTCTTGAAAAAGATTCCTTTCTAAAAAATTATACTATTGAATTAAAAGAAACGGAAGCACTCATTGAATTGGCCGGTGGTGATGCCAGAAAATTACTTTCACTCCTTGAATTGGTTATTCAAGCAAATAGTAAAGAAAACCTAATTCTCACTAATGATCTCGTTTTTAAAACGGTACAAACCAATAGTGTTTTATTCGATAAAAATGGAGATTTTCATTACGACATCGTTTCCGCTTTTATAAAATCTATACGTGGAAGTGATCCTAATGGAGCGGTCTACTGGCTAGCTCGAATGATAGAGGCTGGAGAAGACATCAGCTTTATTGCAAGACGCATGCTCATTCTCGCAGCAGAGGATATTGGAATAGCAAATCCTACGGCCTTGGTGCTTGCCAATAGCACATTTCAAGCGGTCAATAGTGTAGGATATCCTGAAGGTAGAATTTTGCTGAGTGAATGTGCATTATATCTGGCTACCTCCCCAAAAAGTAATGCTGCCTATAAGGCAATAGGTGACGCTCAAGAAAAAGTAAAGCAAACCGGAAATCTGCCCGTACCTCTTCATTTAAGAAATGCCCCAACTAAATTAATGAAGGAATTAGGGTATGGTGAGGCATATAAATATGCGCATGACTTTGAAAATCAATTTGCGGAACAAGAATTTCTTCCAGAAAAAATTAAAGGAACAACACTATACCAGCCCGGAAATAATTCAAAAGAAAATAGTATTCGTGATTTTCTGAAACTCCGTTGGAAAAAGAAATACGGATATTAATGTTTCCGCCAGAAAAAAGGAGTAAATAAAATTAATACAGTAAACAGCTCCAAACGCCCCAACAGCATTAAAAAACTAGCCCACCATTTTCCCGCATCGGGAAGGGCTTCGTAATTATGACTGGGTCCGAAATCACCCAAAGCAGGCCCAACATTCCCGAGGGTAGAAGCGGCTAAACCGATGGTAGATTCAAAATCTATATCGAGCAAACCAAACCCAAGAGCCCCAATAATAAAACTAAGCATATATAAAATAAAAAAGCCTAGAATATTATAGGAAATTGAATCCCCAACAATTTTTTTATTGTACCGTGCTTGAATAATAGCGTTAGGATGTAAAGCCCGTTTAAATTCTAAAAAACCCCCTTTAATCATTAGCATATGACGAACTACTTTAACACCCCCCGCTGTAGAACCTGAAGATCCTCCCAAAAACATAAGACCAAAAAAAACAATAGTTAAAAAAGGAGTCCAGAGTGTGAAATCAGCAGAAACGAATCCTGTGGTGGTAATAACAGAAACCACCTGGAAAAGTGCGTCACGAAAAGTAGACTCTACCTCACTAAACGATGAAAGTATCGGAGCAACTGAATATTGCTCTTTATTTAGAACAATTAAAGTGGTGAGGACAGTAAAAATTAAAATAAAAGAAAAATATACTTTGAACTCTTCGTCTCGAATAATTTTTTGAAATTTTTGTGTAAAAGCATAGTAACTTAAAACAAAATTCATCCCCGCTAAAAACATAAAAAAGATAATAATATACTGAATCAAGGGTTGGTCATTCCAAAAAGCAATACTTGCATTTTTGGTTGAAAACCCACCCGTGGAGAGGGTACTCATAGAGTGGTTTATCGCATCAAAAAAAGACATCCCTGCAAAGTAAAGTAGGAAAGTCTCCAATAAGGTATACGCTACATAAATTAACCACAAGCGCTTTGCGGTATCGGTAATCCTTGGATGAAGTTTATCACCCCCTGGACCAGGTGCTTCTGCAGTAAAAAGCTGAGTTCCTCCAATTCCCAGAAAAGGAAGTATCGCAATGGCAAGGACAATAATTCCCATCCCTCCTATCCAATGCGTCGTACTTCTCCAAAACAAAACTCCTTTGGGCATAATCTCAATATCATTCAAAATAGAAGCCCCAGTAGTGGTATAGCCCGACATGGTTTCAAAAAAAGCCGCTGTAAAATCAGGAATGGCTCCTGTCAGTAAATAGGGAATGGTACCCGATAATGACATCAAAACCCATCCTAAACTTACAATTAGATAACCTTCTCTCTTTTGGATTTGTTTATTATACTGTCTCCCAAAAAGCATCATCAGAGCTCCGGTAGAAAGCACTAAAAAAGCTGAAAGTGTCAACTCAAAAGTAACTCCGTCCTTAAAAATAAAACTTGTAAGGGATGAAAGCAACATAAGGCTTCCATTGAAAAGCAATAATATCCCCATTAAAAATACAACGATCTTATAATTAAGGCTATGCATAAGAATTACAGAAATAAACTTTCAATACGCTTTATAGAGCGGGGTAGACAACACACTACAATTCGATCACCCGCACTTATCCTATAATCGCCTAAAGCGATTATTCCTTTACCGTCCTTTATTACTCCACCAATAATGGCTGTTCTGGGAAAATCAAGGTCTTTGATTTTATAGCCAGTAACTTTTGAATTCGCATTTACAATAAACTCTAATATCTCTGCATTGAGATTGTTTAAAGTTGTCATATCAACCACCTCCCCTCTTCGAATGTACCTGAAAATAGTATTGGCAGTTAATAATTTTTTATTAATGAGGGTGTCAATTCCTATAGAGTGTGATAATTGAAAATAGTCCATATTCTCTACAAGAGCGATGGTTTTTTTTACATTTTTAGAATGCGCCATTAGACAGGACATAATATTCGTTTCCGAATTTTCTGTAACTGAAATAAAAGCATCCATAGTAGAAAGATCTTCTTCCTCCAAAAGTTCAGCATTTCTTCCATCAGCATGAATAACAAGTGCATTAGGGAGTAAATCGGCGATTTCAAAAGCCTTTTTCTTATTCTTTTCTATGATGGTTACATTAAACTTCTTTTCACAAAGTTCACGAGCCGTATTGTATCCAATTCGACCACCCCCCAAAATCATAACATTCTTAATTGAAGCTTTGCGTTTCCCTGTTAGCTTATAAATTTCTTCTACCCCTTCTTTTAAGGTAATAAAGAATGCGGTATCCCCTGCTTCAAAACAAGTATCCCCTCTGGGAATCATCGTGTATTGTGTACCCTTTCTCTGGATCGCAATGGGCATGAAATGAACATCTGGAAAAATATTAGCGGCTTCTTTCACACTTTTCCCTATGAAGGGTACATCTTTCCCCAAAGTGGTTCCAATAAGGGTAAGAGCTCCTTCTTCAAAACCATAACTGTTAGAAAAAGCCGATTGATCTAGAAGCTGTTGAATTTCTGCAGCTGCTAATTCTTCAGGTGAAATCAATTCATCAACTCCAATTTCTTTAAAACTGATCTCATTTTTAGCCTTAATGAACTCAATATTTGAAATTCGAGCAATGGTTCGCTTACTCCCCAATTGCTTGGCAAGCGCACAGATAGTAATGTTAGTCGCTTCCTCAGAAGTAACTGCAATGAAAAGGTCAGAACTCGCTACTTGAGCTTCATCCATAAGGGACAAGGACATAGCATTTCCATGTATCCCTCGAATATCTAAATGAGATTCTGCATAGTTGAGTCGATCTTTATCGGTATCAATCAAAATGATATCTAAAGACTCAAAAGAGAGAAGTTTGGCAAGGTGAAAACCAACTTCACCTCCACCTGCAATGATTATTTTCATAAGTGTGTATCGAAATACAGCACAAATATACAAATATTAGATACTCATGTGATAAACTGAAAGAAACATCCTTGTCAAATTAGTATCTTTGATACTTGTTATGAAAAAATCAATAAAACCGAATCAGCACAATCCTGAGGCAAAAAAAAAGCAAGTTACCCGAATGTTTGATGTGATATCTAAAAGCTATGATCTCCTAAATAGAATTATTACACTCGGTGTTGATGTCATTTGGAGAAAAAAAGTGGTGCGTTTATTGGAAAAGGTGGATCACCAATCCATTCTAGATATCGCTACAGGAACGGGAGATTTAGTTTTAGCACTATCAAAATTAAATACAAAAAAGATAATTGGCCTGGATATTTCCCCCGGAATGCTGGAAATTGGCAAAGAGAAAGTCATGGCTCAAAAATTAGACCATCGAATTGATATGCAACTCGGTGATTCTGAATCTCTTCATTTTGAAGACCAAAGCTTTTCAGCTGTGACCGTTGCTTTTGGAGTTAGAAATTTTGAAAATTTAGACAAAGGGTTATCAGAAATTTTTAGGGTTTTGAAGTCAAATGGCACTCTGGTAATTTTAGAAACTGCTGTTCCAAAAAATAGTGCACTCAAGGCTTTCTATATGTTTTATACTCAAAATATTATGCCTTTTATCGGTAAAATTTTTTCTAAAGACCGAAGTGCATATAAATATCTATCAGATTCTGCGGCTGCTTTTCCTCATGGAAAAGCCTTCAACAATATTTTAAGCAAAAATGGGTTTATAGCAGTAGAAGATCTGCCACAAACCTTAGGCATAGCTTCCATATATTTTGCAAAAAAAGCATAACAAATATTACTTGGTGCTGTTTCTTTCCTGCTTTGCCTACTCAGCGGGTGTTTTTGCGCAATACCCTACGGTGAGGGAACGAATTATAAACCTCCCAACTTTCGATAAAAAACCTATTCATTATGGATATTTTTTAGGATTTAGTCAATATGATTTTAAGTTTGAATATGTTGAAAATTACTATAAAGAATTACTTTACAAGGACATTACTGTTATTCCAAAGTCAGGTTTTACAGTAGGCTTAATAGGAGATCTAAGATTAAACACCTATTTTAATCTTCGTTTTGAACCCGGGCTTTATTACAGTAGAAGGGAGTTACAATATCCTGATGTGGTGGGATTTGAAAAGGAAGCGGATAAGATTCGAGAAATAAAATCCACTTACATTCACCTTCCTTTACTGCTTAAAATCAGTACGAAAAGAATAAATAATTTTAGACCTTTCATAATGGCAGGGTTTTCAACAGACTTTAACCTTTCAAGTAATAGTAAAAACAGTGATGATAACTCCAGTAATGTTTTCCGTACCACTGCTCAAAACTTAAACTATGAATTGGGGTTAGGGTTTGACTTTTACCTTTATTATTTTAAGTTTTCTCCATCGCTCAGAGGAATATTTTCATTCCAAAATGAATTAATACCCGATGCAAATCCAAACAGTCCTTGGACAGGAATCATCAATTCCATGTTTAGTCGTGGAATTGCAATCATCATCACTTTTGAGTAATTATCTAGTCCTGAATATTTCACTTAGAAAAATTGCACTAGAAGCGGCAACATTGAGACTTTCTGCACCCCTACCCGATCTAAAATTAGGTATGGTTATTTTCTTGACCTGCTTTTCAATCACTTCTGACAATCCATGAGATTCACTCCCAAATACAATACTGGCCTGATCCTCAAAATGGGTGTCATAAAGAGACTCGCCCTCAAGGTCAGCACCATAAATGGGCTTATTGAAATTCATTAAAGTTTTACTTAAATCGTTTACATAATGACACTTTACTCTGACAATGGATCCCATTGAAGCTTGAACCACTTTAGAATTATAGCAATCAACAGTTTTTGTACTACAAATCAATTGAGAAAGTCCAAACCAATCGCATAAACGAATGATGGTCCCTAGGTTTCCCGGATCACTCACCCCATCAACTGCAATCGTGATATTTTGACTTAGAAGCGGTTTTGGTTCAGGAATTTTAAAAACACCCAATACTGGGCTCGGAGATTTAAAATGAGTCAACTGTTTCATTATACCGGTGTCAATCTCCACTGATTGGGGATGAAAATGAGACACAACAGAAAATAAAGAGAGACATTCCCAAGAGGCAGAAAGTAACTCTTCCACCACCTTTTCACCCTCCGCAACAAAAAGACCTGACTTCAAACGATACTTTTTTTGCTTTAATTGGAGGATTTGTTTCCGTTGATTCTTACTGACCATAAAAATGACTTATTTTTGAGAAATAATACAAACTGTGTATCGACTCGAAACAAAATTAAGCATTCTAATCATACTATTCTTTCTTTTAGAAGGTTGTTCGGGTACCCGTGTTCTTAAGACACAAGAACTATTAATTGATAAAACCGAAATCTTTGAAAATGAACAGCTTTTAAAAAACAACCCCGTTAATTTTATTATCACTACACCACCCAACAAGAAAATCCTTGGAATTCCGCTAGGAAAAATGTTGTACGAAGTTGCTCACCCCGATCCAAAATCAAAATTTCAAGATTGGATTCAAAAGAAAAATAAAAGAAAACAGCGCATCACTAAGTTACTCTCAAATAAACAGGTAGATGCCCTAGAAAATTATGGAGTTTTATTTAATGATTGGTTAAAAAAAACTGGGGAACCCCCCGCTATTTTAGACAGCTTAGCCATTAAGAATTCCCAAAAAAGAATCACGCAATACTATAAAAATTTGGGAAATTTTGATATTGAGGTGAACGTTGATACGACCAGAATTAAAAAAAATAAAGTACTATTAAAGTATTCAATCTTCCCCAAAAATAAATATCAAATTGAATCCATTACGTCAATTATCAAATCAGCAGACATTGACTCAATCTATAAAAAAAATAGTATCGAGCAACTCATTCAGAAAGGAGCTCCTTTTGAAATCAAAAAATTTGAAGAGGAAAGAGAACGATTAATCTTGTTGTTTAGAAATAACGGAATTTATAATTTTCAACAAAACAGTATTCAATTTACAGCTGCAATTGATAGTTCAGGTCTTGACAAAAAAATTCCCGTTAGTATTCAGATTGATAATATTAAGCAACGAATAAACGACAGTCTCCGAGAAATTCCCTACAAAATAAATTACGTCAAAAAGGTAGCTGTGTATATTGACGCCTTAAAAAAACAAAATAGCATTAATCAATTCACGGATTCAATAGATTATAAGGGTTTAACGATTTACAGTAAGGGAAAATTAAAATACCGTCCAAAAGCAATAGCCTCTGGAATTGCAATTAAAAAAGATGCCGTTTATAGTGATGAAAATCGGAATATTACCTATCGCTATTTTACAAGCTTAAAGAATTTTAAATATCCCAGTATTAGCTACACAGCAATTCCTGGGGAAAAAGATGCGCTCAAAGCTTCATTATTTCTCACTCCCAAAGAACGCTTTTCTCTCGGTTTTGATCTTGATTTTTCTCACTCAAACATTCAAGATTTTGGGATAGGACTGGGAGGTGGATTAGGAATTCGAAATGTATTTAAAGGTGCCGAATTATTAGAACTCAATATCAAAAATACGGTGGGTGCTTCCAGAGACATTGCAAACTGGGGA